>Ga0067045_1001631_pt1 | contig 85801 bp, 71 predicted proteins | sample TerdegcTABiofilm_FD_59184 | JGI IMG/M metagenome (GOLD analysis project Ga0067045, IMG submission 59184) | Combined Assembly of (Gp0054472, Gp0054536) Wastewater bioreactor microbial communities from Singapore -Terephthalate degrading...
CACCCGGTTCGCCGTACGCAAATACTGGCGTGTCAAACGTGACGCACGGGTTCCCCGGATCCAGAATGTCCCAGAACATGACCTGCACCGGGAAGTCGGCCCGCACCGTCACGCTGATCTTCTTGGCCTCGTAGACGTTCGGGCCATTCGGCGCCGTCCAGGGCAGGTAGATTGCGTACCAGTCGTTGTCCCGGCGGTTCTCGTTGTTCGTGATGTACGTGCCGCTCCGGCCGCAGTAGACCTGGCCGCACTGGATTTCGACCGACGGCGGATCATACTCGTTGGCACCGCAACCGGCGTTGTACGCGTCGGTGTAGCCGTTGTAGCACAGCGTTTCACCTTCGCTGTTGCACCCCGGGAACGTGGTCCAGCAGCCGCCAGGCAGTGTGTTGCACGCCGTGCCGTCACCCCAGTACCAGGCGGTCGTGGGGTGTCCCTGCGCCACGCAGTCCGCATACGTCCGGTCGCGGCACTCGATCAAGTTGCCGCTGCCGTCGTACTTGCAGCAGGCACCGGTCGGCTGATTCCACGACGTGGCCACGATCCGCGCCTGGTAAATCTTGCCCGCCGGTACCGGCGGGAAGCCCGGGCCGGTCGCCGGTGCGACGTACAGCCAGTATTCGCCCGCCGGCGCGTTCGTGACCTTCACGTGCGCGCTGGGCGCGTTCGGATCCGAATTGCAGGGCACGAACGTGTTCGGGTCGTTCTGCGCCAGGACGGTGTACCCGACGCACGGATTTGGGCCGGTGCCCGCCCGGATGATCTTGAACGAGGCCTTGTACTGGGCCTTGACGTACCAGTCGAGGCTGGCCGGGCTGGGCAGCACGATCCGGTACCAGTCCTCATCCGCCACTAGGCCGTCGCTCCACGAGCTGCCGCACACGTACTCATTGCAGCGCAAGGCGGCAAAGGCCGGCCCCGCCGGATTGGGCATGCTGCATCCATTGTTGATCCAGTAGTTCGGGTTGCCCGGAGCGACCTCGTTCTCCGCATGGTGGTTGGGCGCGTTCGGGTCGCAGGACATCGCGCAGCTTGTCAGACACTGGAGGTTGACGGTGTACGTGCCGGTGCAGAGCGGGACTCCCTGTGACGTCTGCCAGCCCAGAATGCTGACGCGAATGAAGTAGGTCTGTTGAGCGACCAGATTGCTCACGACGACCCTGGAAGCGCCGCCGCTGCAATCCCCGCCCGTCGGTGGATTGTCGTAGTACCTGTTGCACCCCGTGTACGTGGATGTTCCGCAGCACCCCCCCAGCGAGCAGCCGGCCCGCAGGTTGCAGGCGACCTGCGTGAGCGTGCGGCAGTTGGCCGGATTGCCGGTATACACGCCCATACAGGTCGCGGGAATCGGGGCCGTGCTGTTGCAGACGTCGATGACGGCGTCCGTCTGGCCCTGGGCGGGCGTGAACTTCAACCACACCGAGTTGTAGGTGTAGTAGGCGCACAACCCGTCGGCCGGATACTCGCAGTTGCAGTAGTTGGCCCAGTTCGGGTCGGTGGTCGTGTTGTCGTTGATGAGCGGCCCGGTAAAGACGATGTTCCGCGTCGAGTTGCACGCCATCGAGATGGCTTGGCTACAGGTGTTGTCGTCGCCGGCCAGCGGGGCGTCAGATGCTACCCACCCCGCCTCATCTCCGTCCATCGTGTCACGGAGCACCCATGGGCTAGGAGGAGGAGGAGGAGGAGGAATAAAAGGATCGCAGGTCCAGGGAACCCGCAAATCAAAGCCTACGACTGGCGAACCCGGTTTTGAGACCGCGTCTAACGGCGGTTCCTCCATTTGCGTTGACGGATCCGCGTTTTGCGTGAGCAGTTCTGCCGCGCGTTCGGTCGGGGGTGGATTGGGGTTCGGAGGCGGCAGGCCGGTTTCGAACAGGAGTGCCAACGACGCAGAGGCCATGACAATCAGGCGGATACCCATCGCGTACCCTCCTTCCTTGTTTGCCGCGTCCGACAAGCTCCGCACCGGCCGGCGCGCGGCGCTCTCGCTCTGATAAATAAGTTGCGCCAGCGGGCCCGGCGCAACGCTTGTTGGAGAAAAAAAGTCCATTTTTTTGTTTTTGACGCGCGTGGCGCTATTCGTGAGCGGTTTCGGATGGCCGGGGCGATCCGCCAGTCCGCGTGGGGCCCGAGCCATGATTCGAGGGTTTGTGCCGAGAGCCGAACGCTGTCGGGGGTGGCGGGGTGCCTAAGTCGGGACTGGCAACTCTGGGGCATGCTCAATCCGAACCGGCCAAGGGCGTGGCGGGGCGGCTCCGCACCGTCGTGCGGGGTTCGGTTAGCGCGCCCTCGAAGCGTGGATGGTCGAATGCTGGGATGGTCATAAAGGCCGAGGTCAGGAGAGTGTCCTCCATTGACTACGCTTCGGAATGGGTACGACGCGTGCACCCGCTCGGGGTCAAGGCCGGCACGAGGCGCCGGCTCGCCCCCGGGACGGCACGGCTTCCCCTCCTGATACCTCGCCTCTGCCGGTTCACCGCCGGCCCTGTTGCACCAGCGCGCCGGGCGTTAGAATTCCGCGACCGCTGTGGTGGGGGCGTGGATTGGCGGGTTGGGTCGGCGGGTGCGGAGCGAGGAGCAGAGTCGCCATGAGAATCGCAGTGCCGAAGGAAACGGGGGCGGGCGAGAAGCGCGTGGCGCTGGTGCCCGAGTCGTGTAAGAAGCTGATCGCCAAGGGGATGCAGGTCGGAATCGAGCGCGGCGCGGGCGAGGGGGCGTATTTCTCCGACGACGCGTATCAGGCGGTCGGCGTCACGATTTACAGCGACGCGGCCGCGCTATTCAGCGAGGCGGACTTCGTCTGCAAGGTGCAGCCGCCCACGGTGGAAGAGGTGGAGCGGATGCGCAGCGGTGCCATGCTGCTCACGACGCTGGTGCCGGTGCGAAACCTGGATGTGGTCCGCAAGCTGGCTGAGAAGCGAATCAGCGCCTTCGCGACGGACTGCATCCCGCGGACGACGCGGGCGCAGTCGATGGATACGCTTTCGTCGATGGCGAACATCGCCGGCTACAAGGCCGTGCTCATCGCGGCCTGTGAGCTGTCGAAGTACTTCCCCATGTTCATGACGGCGGCGGGGACGATCTTTCCGGCGAAGGTGTTTGTGATCGGCGCGGGGGTGGCTGGCTTGCAGGCGATCGCAACGGCCAAGCGGCTGGGTGCGACGGTGACGGCGACGGACACGCGGCGGGTGGTGGCCGAGCAGGTGCAGAGTCTGGGCGCGAAGTTCGTCGGGGTCGAAAGCGAGGAGGACGCGCAGACCGCGACTGGGTACGCCAAGGAGCTGTCGGCGGAGTTCTACCGCAAGCAGGCCGAGCTGATCGCTGCTCAGTGTGCGGCCAATGATGCCGTCATCACGACCGCGCTGATCGGCGGGGTGAAGGCCCCACGGCTGATCACGCGGGAGATGGTGCACAAGATGCAGCCCGGTTCGGTGATCGTGGACCTGGCGGCCGAAGGGGGCGGCAACTGCGAGCTGACGCGTCCGGGAGAGACCGTGATCGAAAACGGGGTGAAGATCATCGCGCCGCTGAATCTGCCGGCGACGATGCCCAAGGACGCCAGTACGCTCTATTCGCGCAATCTGGCCACGTTTCTGCTGGAGTTTTGGAAGGACAACCGCTTCAACCTGGATCTGAAGGACGAGATCATTGCGGGGGCGCTGGTGACTCACGACGGACAAGTGCTGCATGCGGGCGCCCGGGCGGCGCTGGAGAGCGAGGGCAAGGCATGAGCGAAGTCTTCACCAACAACTTCGTCGTTTTTGTGCTGGCGATGTTTATCGGTTTCGAGGTGATCTCGAAGGTGCCGGCCATTTTGCATACGCCGTTGATGTCCGGCTCTAACGCCATTTCGGGCATTACGATCGTCGGCGCGGTGGTGATCGCGGGGCTGCACCGCGGGGTCTGGAGCGACGTGCTGGGCTTTCTGGCGGTGACCTTCGCAATGATCAACGTGGTCGGCGGGTATACGGTGACCGACCGCATGCTGGCGATGTTCAAGAGCAAGTAGGAGGGCGACCGTGACTGGGACCATGACTTTGCTCGGCGCCGCCACGATGCCGGCCACGGCTCCCGTCGCGGCCGCTGTGGGGGGCGCTCAATGGGTACGCCTCGGGATTACGTTCGCCTACCTGGTCAGCGCGGCGCTGTTCATCTTCGGGCTGAAGATGATGTCGCACCCGCGCACGGCACGGCGAGGCAATCGCCTGTCGGCGATCGGCATGCTGATCGCGATCGTCGTCACCCTCGGCGACAAGGACATCGTCAGTTGGTACGTCATTGCTGCCGGGTTGATCGTCGGGGCCGTAATCGGTGCGTTTCTGGCGATCCGCGTCAAGATGACGGGCATGCCACAGATGGTGGGCATGCTGAACGGGTTCGGGGGACTGGCGTCGGCCACCGTGGCGTTGGCTGAATTCCTCCGGGTGTACTTCGACAAACAGCATGATCCGCGCGTGGACACGCTGATCGCCATCGCTTTCAGTGCGCTGATCGGCATGGTGACGTTTACCGGCAGCATGATCGCGTTCGGGAAGCTGGAAGGCTGGAAGGTCCGCGGTGTGCCCCTGAGCAACCCCTTCCTGCTGCCCTCACACCACCTGCTGAGTGTCATCCTGCTTCTGGCGTGCGTCGCGGTAGGCGTGGTGGTAACTCGTGACTATCAGCACGCGCTGTGGGCGATCATTGTGCTCAACGTGCTGGCGGCGGTTCTGGGCGTGATGGTCGTGGTGCCGATCGGCGGGGCCGACATGCCGGTGGTCATTTCGCTGCTCAACTCGTATTCGGGGCTGGCCGCGATGACGACCGGATTCGCGCTCGACAACTACTGTCTGATCATCAGCGGCTCGCTGGTGGGCGCTTCGGGCATCATCCTGACGCGGATCATGTGTCAGGCCATGAATCGGTCGCTGCTGAACGTGGTGGCCGGCGGGTTCGGGCAGGAGATCACGGCCGCCGGTGCCACGACCGCCGGCGACCGCACGGTGCGCAGCATGGATGCCGAAGAGGCGGCCATGGTGCTGGAAGCCGCGCAAAAGGTCTTCATCATTCCAGGCTACGGCATGGCCGTGGCACAGGCCCAGCACGCGGTGGCCGAACTGGCCGACCTGTTGCGCAAGCGCGGGGTGGACGTACGGTTTGGGATTCACCCGGTCGCCGGACGCATGCCGGGTCACATGAACGTGTTGCTGGCCGAGGCGAACGTCCCGTACGACTTGCTCAGCGACCTCGAGTTGAACTCAGAGATGGAGCAGTGTGACGTGGCGCTGGTGATCGGGGCGAACGACGTCGTCAACCCCGACGCCCGGCGGCAGGGCAGCCAGATTTACGGCATGCCCATCTTCGATGTGGATAAGGCTCGCACGGTGATGGTCTGCAAGCGGAGCCTGAACCCCGGTTTTGCCGGTATCGAGAACGAGCTGTTCTTCATGCCCAACACCGTGATGCTGTTCGGCGACGCGAAGAAGATGGTTACCAGCATCGTGTCGGAGCTGAAGAATCGGTAGGCAGGGGCGTTTCGTCGCCGCACCCGCTGGCCCTACAGGCGACTGGCGATGTTCCCGTCAGGCACTGAGCCTCCGACGCCGGGGGGCGACCCGTTTGCGCGCTACCAGCGGCAGATCCTGTGTCCGCAGATCGGGGCCGCGGGTCAGAACCGGCTGCGGCACGCTAGCCTTGTCCTCGTCGGGTGCGGTGCCTTGGGAAGCGTGCTGGCGGACATCCTCGTGCGGGCCGGAGTCGGCCGGCTGCGGCTGATCGATCGCGACTTCATCGAGCTGAGCAATCTCCAGAGGCAAGCTCTCTTCGATGAGCAGGATGTGGCGGCAGCGCTGCCCAAGGCGGAAGCAGCGGCGCGCAAGCTGCGGCGGGTGAATTCGGCGGTGGACATTGAGGGGGTCGTGACCGATGTCCATGCGACAAATGTCGAGGACCTGTGTGCCGGTGCCGATCTCATTCTGGACGGGACAGATAATCTGGAGACGCGGTACTTGATCAACGACGCGGCGGTTAAGAACGATGTGCCGTGGGTGTATGCCGCTTGTGTGGCGTCGGAGGGCCGCGTGCTGGGAATTGTTCCACGGCAGACGCCTTGTCTGCGTTGCCTGTGGGAAGAGCCGCCGGTACCGGGCTCGCTGCCGACGTGCGACACGGTGGGGGTGCTAGCACCGGCGGTGAACGTCGTCGCGAGTCTGGCGGCCACGGAGGCGTTGAAGATCCTGGTGGGGCGCGCGACGGAACTGAGTGGCCTGTTGGCCGTGGATGTGTGGACGGGACGGACGCGCCGCCTGGATGTCCGGGCCGCGTACGAACCAGGGGTTTGCCCTTGCTGCGGGCAGGGACGGTATGACTTTTTGAGCGGACGACGCGGCGCGGACGCCACCGTACTGTGCGGTCGCGACGCCGTGCAAATCTGGCTTTCGACGACCGAGCCGATTGACTTGCGGCGGATCGTGTGGCGCCTTCCGGCTGAGGCGCGTCCGGTGCAAAGCGAGTACATGCTGCGTTTTCAGGCAAGCGGCTGCACGGTGGCGCTGTTTCGCGATGGTCGGGCGATTGTGCAGGGGACGAACGATCCGGCCGTGGCGCGGGGCTTGGTGGCAAAGTACGTGGGGACGTGACCGGTGGGGGACCCGGCGGTATCCCGCGATGCCGGCGGACTTTGCGGCGGCCAGATTGGCGCGGTCTCGCCCCGGAGGGTCGGTCCGTTGCGAGGATGGCGCGGCGCGTGTATATTAGGGGGTTCGAAATCCCAGGTGCCCCAACGACTGCAAGGAAACAGACGTGTACGCGATTCTGGAAGACGGCGGTAAACAGTACAAGGTCAGCCCGGGCGACATGCTCCTCATCGAGCGTAAGGACCTGCCCGAAGGGCAGACCGAGATCACCTTCGACAAGGTCCTCCTGGTCGGCGAAGGCGATCAGGCCCGCATCGGCACGCCGTGGGTTCCCGGCGTGACCGTGACTGCAAAGGTCGTGGAATTGCTGAAGATGCCGAAAGTCCGCGGCGTCAAGTTCGCCCGTCGCAAGGGCTATTACAAGCGCTGGGGCCACCGGCAGCAAATGTTGAAGGTGCAGATCGGCACAATCAATGGCTGACAGGGTCAGGACGGCACTCCGCACGCGACGGCTGCTTCTGGTGGCCGTCGCGTTTTCTTGCACCACGTCCAGCGCGCCGTTGTCGGCGGGACCGGACAGTGCCGGTGGACCGGATGGTTGGCAGGTGACGGACGATCGCCCGAGGCCGTCGAAACGCGGTGCGACGCGCCCGCCGCGGCGGTCGGGTGGTCGGGCCACGCCTCCGAGCCAGCCGACCAGTGCTCCGGTGGCAGCGAGCGAGCCTGCGCCACCGGCGGGACCTGAGACAGTCAGCCATGCGCGTCGTCGGCTGGCGCGGATCCCGGCGCAGAAACGGACGGCGGGGGAAAACGCACTGTTGGCTGCGCTGGAATTCGTTACGGCGATTGGCCGGGCCGATGGTCGGCGGGCGGCGACCTTGGTGGAAGTAGTGGGGTATCAGCCGCTGCCGCTCTCGGGCGATCTGCCGGAGCCGCCGGCTGCGGTTATCTTGCCCGCGGACGTCGAGCGGGCCATCGCCTCGCGGCCGCCGGTCAACGCGGATGACTGGTCCGTCGAGCACTTCGAGGTCGTGCCACGCAGTCGGCTGAGAGCTATGTTTCCCGCGGTGGCCGACTGGATGTTGCCCCACGACCGGGCCGTGGTCGTTCATCCGATTCCGGAGGCGGAGGGCTGGGTCTCGCAAGATGCATGTGTCGTGGTTCGGATTCGGGCCGGCAAGACGACGATCATGGGTGGCAATCTGCTGGAAGCGCTCGGTGTGTCACCAGAGCGTCTGGGCTCTGCGGGCGGGGGCGAATAGGGGGGCGGCTCAGCTTTCCGCCAGGGCCTTCTCACCGACACGGCGCACGAGGGCGGTATCCGTTGCGCCCGGCGTCGTCGGGCGTGTGGAAGTCACGACAACGACGAGGTCGCCGCGTTCGGCCAGGCCTTTGCTGACGAGCAGTTCATCCAGCGTGGCGGCCATCTCGGCCGGGTTGTGCAGCGGGGCGACGCGTACGGGGACCACACCGTACAGCAGGTTCAGGCGGCGCCAGACGCGCTCATCATACGTCAGTCCAACGACCGGCATCGGCAGGCGGTGACGGGCTACCAGGCGGGCGGTCGTGCCCGTGGCCGTCCACACCGCCACCGCGCGGGCGTTGAGGTCCAGGGCCGCCTGCACCGCGGCATGCGCGACGGCGGCGGGCGTGTGGTAGTGAATCGCAACGGTTCCTTGCGGTTCGCTAGCGCTGCGGCGGGCCAGATACGCGCCGGTCGCCTCCACGATTTGATTCATCATCGCCACGGCCTCGACCGGGTAACGTCCCACCGCGGTTTCGCCGGACAGCATCACGGCGTCCGCCTGGTCGAACACCGCATTGGCCACGTCGCTGACCTCAGCCCGCGTCGGCATCGGGTTGTCCACCATGCTCTGAAGCATCTGCGTGGCGACAATCACCGGCACGCCGCGCTGCTGGCACCGGGCGACGATGTCCTTCTGGATCAGCGGCACACGCCAGACGTCCGTTTCGACCCCCAAGTCCCCGCGCGCGACCAGCACACCGTCGGCGTGCCCGATGAGCTCGTCCAGATGCTCGAGCGCTTCGGTCTTCTCGATCTTGATGATGACCGGCAGATCGCTGCCATGTTCCTTGATGCGACGTTTGAGTTCGTACAGGTCTTCCGGCCGGCGCACGAAGGACAGGGCGACATAGTCAAGCCCGTGCTCGATGGCCCAAGCGAGGTCGCGGCGGTCCTTTTCGGTCAACGCCGGCACGGTGAGGTGTGTGTCGGGCAGGTTTACGCCTTTGCGGCTGCGCAGCAGGCCGCCGACCAGACATTCGCAAATCAGTTCGTCGCTCGTCCGCTCGCGCACGACCAGGCGGACGAGACCGTCGTCGATGTACACGCGGTGCCCGGGGGCCACCTCATCCACGAACCCGGGCAGCGAAACGGTGAGCCGGCCGGCGTCGCAGAGCCCGTCGCCGCGCACGATCCGGACGGTGTCGCCTCTCTTAAGCTCGACGGGTTCCTGGGCGAAGGTGCCGAGTCGGATCTTCGGTCCGCACAGATCGCCAATGACGCAGAGGGGCAGGTCGCGTGCGGCTGCCAGCCGGCGCACGAGGGCCAGCGTCTGCGCGTGGGTTTCCAAGTCGCCGTGGCTGAAGTTCAGTCGGCACACGTCCACGCCGGCATCCAGCATACGTTCGAGCACATCGGGCGTGACCGAGGCGGGGCCCAGAGTTGCAATGATCTTTGTGCGGGCGAGGGCAGGGTTGTGCTCAGCGGGCATGGGAGTTCCCCGAGGCGGATGCGGCGTGTGGCCGTTGCTGATGCCAAGGCGTTTCGCGTTCGTAGAGGCGAGCGGCCTGAAGCAGGACGGTCTCGCCGAAAGGCGGACCAATGAGTTGCAGGCCGATCGGCAGGCCGCCGGTGGTGAACCCGCAGGGCAGGGACAGGGCCGGCAGGCCGGCCAGATTGACCGCGGTCGTGTAGACGTCCGCAAGGTACATCTGGAGCGGGTCGGCCAGTTTCTCGCCCAGCCGGAAGGCGGGGGTCGGGGCCGTGGGCCCGGCCAGCACGTCGCAGCGCTGGAAGGCCGCGTCGAAGTCGTTGCGGATCAGCCGCCGGACACGCAGCGCCTTGTCGTAGTACGCGTCGTAGTAGCCGGCCGACAGCGCAAACGTGCCCAGCATGAGTCGTCGCTTCACCTCGGCGCCGAACCCTTCGCTACGTGACGCACAGTACAGATTAAGCAGGTCGCGGGGCTGCGGCGTACGTCGCCCGTAGTGGACGCCGTCGAAGCGGGCGAGGTTGCTCGAAGCCTCGGCCGTGGCGACGAGGTAATACGCGGCGATGGCCCAGCGGGAATGCGGCAACGAGACCGGTACAGTTTCGGCTCCGAGGCGTCGGTACACGTCGAGCGCGGCCTCGATGGTGGCGCGGGTCTCGGCGTCTAATCCCGCGCCGAAGTACTCGTGCGGAACGCCGATTCGCAGTCGGACGGCCAGCGTCCGGAGATGTGCGTCTGACAGCTCCGCTTCATAGTTGGGGACCGGCTCGGTGACACTGGTTGAATCGCGCGGGTCGTGGCCCGCCACCACGCTCAGCAGGCGGGCGATGTCGGGCACAGTGGCGGCCAGCGGGCCGATCTGGTCAAGGCTGGAGCCGTAGGCCACAAGCCCGTATCGCGAGACACGTCCGTAGGTCGGTTTCAGGCCGACCACGCCGCAAAAAGCAGCGGGCAACCGCACGGATCCGCCCGTGTCCGATCCCAAGGCAAGGGGGACGAAACCGGCGGCTACGGCGGCGGCCGATCCGCCTGACGACCCGCCCGGAACACGCGTCAGGTCCCAAGGATTGCGGGTGGGAAACCGCGCGCTGTTCTCGGTAGACGAGCCCATGGCAAACTCGTCCAGGTTCGTCTTGCCGATGATGACTCCGCCGGCTGCTTGGATGCGCTCGATGACTGTAGCGCTATAGGGTGAGCGGTAGTCTGCCAGCATCCGCGAAGCGCAGGTCGTGTGCCCGAACGCGGTGCAGATGTTGTCTTTGACGGCGGTGGGCACACCGGCCAGCGGTCCGACCGGGCGGCCCGCCGCGAGCTCGGCGTCGATCCGCGCGGCCTGCTCCAAGGCGCGCTGCTCCGTCAGCTCCAGAAAGGCTCCGATGGCCGGGTCGCCGGCGCGAATCCGTTGTAACGCGGACTCACACACCTCGACGGCCGTCCGCCGGCGGGCAACGACGTCCGCGACAATTGCGGCGACAGAGTCTTCGCGTTCCATCTCGGCCCCATCCTGCCGCACGCAGCTCCCCGCGGTTCAGCCCGTTCCAGTGCTGGGCGGACCAACGGAGAAATGGCAATCGGGTAACCACGCCGCTGCTGGTATCGCTCACGGCTGGTGCACAGTGTCAGTCGGGCGGCGTCGGACCGCAAGTACGCTGTGGGTTACTCCCGAGTGTCAGGCTTTGGGAGCGGGGGGGGGGGGTTCGGGCCACCGAACGCGAGGTTGATGTAGAGGTCCTGCTGGCCAGCTTGACGCGGGTCGTGGCCCGCCCCGAATTGCTTCCTGAGCTCCAACAGCTCGTGCAGTTTTGCCGCCGGCAGACGTGCGATCGGTCCGAGCTGGCGCGCCAGCAACAGGACGCGGCAGTACGCGTCGAGGATTTCGGTCTGCCAGTACGCGCGTTCGAGCGACCCGGCCCAGCTCACGGTGCCGTGGTTGCTGAGCACGACGGTATTGGCCCGGCCCACGAACGGCAGGACGGTTTTCGCAAAAGCTGGGCTGCCCGGTGTCTCGTACGGTGCTCGCGGCACGACGCCAAGAAATATCTCCGCCTCGGGCAAGATGCCCGTCGGAATGTCGATGCCGGCGATACCAAAGGCGGTAGCGTGCGGCGGATGACAGTGGACGACGGCGTGGATCGCGGGGTCGGCGCGGTACAGTTCAAGGTGCAGTTGCAACTCGCTTGTGGGGGAGCGTCTTCCGCTCAGCGGGCGGCCGTCCAGGTCGACAACGCAGAGGTCCCCCGGCCTCATGAACCCCTTGCAGATCAGCGTGGGGCTGCAGACGACCGCGTCGCGACGTCCGCGACGCACGCGGCACGAAAGATTGCCGTCGTTTCCGGCTGCGAAGCCGCGGGCGTACAGCCGTCGTCCGATCTCGCAGATCTGAAGGCGCGCGGTGCGCTCGGAGGTCGTTGCGCCGTTGTGTGGTCCGCCGGGGGTACGCTTTGCACACATACTGGTTGTGCAGCGTACCGCGAGAGCTCCGGCGTGTCTTGTGTCGGCAGCGGTGCGGGGCGCAAAGGTTCGGCCCGTCGAGCCCCCCGGCCCAACGGGCCGCGGTTGTCAACTAACCTGCCCCTGGGTGGAGCGTACGTGTTTGCCCCCGGGCGTGTCTACCGGGTGTTTGCCCGGGTTCCGCTTTCCGGTATTTCCCTTGGCGGCACCCTCTCGTGGACATGCGCCAGACTACTGGAGCGGTCAGCCGGTCACCATCCGCTCAAACGCGATGTATACGCCGGTCAGACTTTCGCCCGCTACCAGCCCGGCACACAACGTGACCGCGAAGCGCTTGGTCCAGCTCGGGAAGAGCTTTGACAGGATCAAGACCAGCGTTCCGCCAATGAACATGGAGATCGCATTGAAGCCGTTGATGACGAACGCCAGTCCCACGCTGGCCGCGCTGGGTACGTACGGTCTTGCGCCTCGCGGCAGGGTTCGCTCGAGGATTGGCAGCACGATTCCCAGCACGCCCGCGATCAGCACGGCGGCCGGCGTGCCCGGGGGCAGGGCTTTCAGGCCGACGGCGAAGAGTTCTGCGACCGCTTTCCACGTCGCCACGGCTGGGGCCGGCCACTGTTCCGTGATGAGCTGCTCCGCCGGATGGGGGACAAGGATCAGGTAGGCGGCCGATCCGGCCAAGGCGCCGACAACTGCTCCGACGACCTGGGCGACGACCTGTTGCCGTGGGGATGCACCCAGGAGATAGCCGGCCTTGAGATCGTGCAGCAGGTCGGCGCACTGGCTGGCCGCGCCGCCGGTGACGTTTGCCGTCATCAGGTTGGGTGCCGGGTTGTTTGGGATGAGCACGCCGAACACGAGCTGAGTGATCTTCCCCATGGCACCGACGGGCGTAACGCCCGTCTCGCCGGAGACTCGCGCTGCGACGAGAGCCAGGGCGAAGGATAGCAGGACGCCCAGCAGTGCCGCCCACCAGGCAATCTGGAAGAACCAGACCTGAAGGACGAGAGCCACGATAAGCGTGAGCACCAAGGCACTGGCGAACCAGCGCACGGCCACTTCGCCGGTGTCTTCGACCGGTTCGTTGCCCGCTTGTCGGCGGCCCAAGCTTGTAAATGTTCGCAACAGACTGCGCCAAGAGAAGCCGAAGGCAACGAGCGAGGATACGACCATCAGGGTGACGCCGGGCCACAGCAGCCACTGCACCAAGTCGCCGAAGTTTGGTTGGGCGGGCACAAAGCGGCTGCCGGCCAGCAGCTCGTTGACGGTCGCACCGAAATCCACATCTCCGGGGCGCAAGCTTTTAAGATGGTTCGCGTCGCTCGCCGTCAGAAAGCCTTGGACCCGCAGCGTGCGGGTCGCCTCATCCCAGGTGATGCGTTGGGCCAGTTCGGCCGGCCATTCCACGTCTGGCGGCAGCAGCGGTTGCCGTGTACGAGCGTAAAGCTGCTCCAGCGCTGCCAGCACGGCGTCGCAGGCGGCCTGTTGGTCGGGACGCGCGCGGGCGACCGCAGCAACGCGGTCGCGCATGGCCGAGCGGCATTCGTCAGTCAGGAGGCCGATAGCCACGAGTCGCCGGCCGCGATGATCGTACCGCAGCATATGGCCAAACTCGCGCGGGATGGTCAGGAAGCGTGGCCAGCCATCCAACTCGACTCCGCTCTGCACGTCGCGGGTAGTGGTAAATCGCGGGTCGGCGGCGACGGCCTCGGGTGGGATTGCGGGTCGCAACTGCGAACGCAGGTACAGCCTGCAAACCGCTTCCTGCCAGCGCGGATCGTCGCTGAGGGCCAGCAGGTCGTCGCGCTGCGCGGCCGACATCGGGCCCTTGTATTCCAGCACGCGGGCTTCTGGCTTATAGCGAGCGAAGCCTTCGGGCTCCGGCGGGAGGCGCCCGACGACCGTCGCTGGCAGTACGGGCAGCGGTTCCTGAATCGTCAGGCGGATCCAGTTTTTCTCCAGCAGGGCCGGTGCCAGTACCAGCCATGCCAGCACGGAACCGAGCAAAATTGAGACGCAGGCGCGGAAACCGATCAGGCCGCCGACACCCACCATCAGCAACGAGGGGTCCAGGGCGAAGGTCAGCGAACCGGCGGTGAACTTGCGCACTGTGAACGGCAACCCCCACTTCGTCAGCGGCAATCCAAGGCTGCGCAGCGTCGTAGTCGTCAGCCCGAACAGGCTCAGCAACCAGGACAGCGCAACCGGCATGCTCGCCAGACACTTCACAATGACGGCGACCGCCGCGGCCAACAGCATGGTTTTCACGCGTGCCAGGGCTTCCGCCCCTTTGGCGTACATCTCCCGCAGCGTCTCGGCGGTCGCGACACCAGCCGGAAACGGCAGACGGTCGACGATCAGCATCTGGCGGCGCAGCGGAATGCCGATGGTGATGCCCACCATGCACACGGTGAAGACCCAGAGTGCCAACGCCCACCACTCCAGCGTCTGCCCGGTCAGCATCGTCAGCGCCGGGATCGGGGCGACGAGTCCGGCCGAGGAGACTGCCGCGGCGGAGGACACCACCGTCATATTGATGTTGTTCTCGAGCATGCCGAGTGGGCGGGCGCGAGCCGTGTGTTCGATAGCGCGCCATAGCGCATACCCGAGCAGGACGGCGGTGATGGACATGTTGAGTCCCCAGCCGATCGTCAGCCCGGTGTAGATGTTGCACGAGCAGAGGATCGCTCCGAGCGCAGCGCCGGTGGCCAGCGCGCGCAGCGTCAGTTGGGGAGACGTCCGGTCGAGCGCCAGGGGGGTGGCCTCGTGGGGAGCCGAGCTCGGGGCAGAACCGGATGGGGTCGGGGCGGCCGCTTCCACGGGCGGCTTGGGGTCACTCAACGTGGCACTCCAGTTCCGCAGGCGGTCGGACGCGCCTGCCGGGCCGGCAATCGTACGCACGCGGCCCGCAGAACGTCAACGAGCCGCGCGTGCTTTGCGGCCGTCGGCAGGCGCAATATGCGAGCCCCGTGCGCCGGTGTGCAGCGACACGGGGCTCCAAGGGGGACACGACAGCTTCCTTTTCAAGTATTCCAATCGCGCCGCCCGTTTGCCGCCGGACGCGCAAAAAATCGCGCACGTGGCGGAATGCCCGATATCCCGCGGCTTGCAATCGTGCCGACGTCATCTATTATCGCGGCATGCACGGCGAGCTTCGAACCGGCGGCGCGGCTGATCGAAGGGGACAAAGCTGCCTGCGCGCCATTGCCACGCTGGCGGGGCTGCTGAGTGTTTTCGGACCTTCTCTGGCGGGCTGTCAGGCCCCGGTGTCGCCGGCCGAACTCACGATGCGTACTCTGCGGATCGGCGACTACGAAGGGTTCGTGGACGACACGCTGGCGTATCTGCGTCGCTGTGACCTGCCACCAGAGTATGTAGACCGCACCGGCGGCCTGATCGTGACGAAGCCCACCACCAGCGGGCAATGGTTCGAGTGGTGGCGGGTGGATTCGCAGGGCGGCTACCAGCTCCTCGAGAACAGCCTGCACACCGTGCAGCGGATGGTCACGATACGGATCGAGCCGGTGGAAGCGCCGGTCGAGCCGGTGGAAGCGCCGGCGTCACAGCCGACCGAAACGGCGGCTGAGGTTATGTCTTCGGAAGCGGCCGCGCTGCCGGGGGACGAAGGCGGCGCCGGCCTGTATCGCGTCAGCGTGCGCGTGGACAAGTTTCGGTATAGCGCTCCGGAACGGCAGGTGACGACCGCGTCTGGCGCGCTGGCCATCTACAGCGAGCGCTTGCCGACGACCGAAGGACAACAACCGAAGGGCCACACCGTAAGCTGGATTCCCCTGGGACGCGACCCGCTACTGGAGTCGTATCTCTTGGATCGGCTCGTTCGACTGCGCGCCGATGTCGCGGTCGCCAGTGACCGTGGCGGCGCCGGTCAGTAGGCGGCGGACTCGGTCAACACGCCTCGTCGCAGTTCGCGGAGGCGCTCCACGTCCGGGGTGTTTTTCGTGCGCACCTCGGTGGGCGGTGCGAACAGCGAGTCATAGGAGAAGAGCGCGTAATCGCCGCCCCACGTGCGGCACAGGTGCAACTGTCGCCGGAGTTGCTCCTCGTTCTTGTGCAGGTAGGCGCCGAGACCCGGGATGATCCGGCGTCCGCGAGCGAGTCGGCGATACTCGTTGATGTCGCTCTGAAACTGGTTGAGCTTCTCCGTGTACGCCATGGGAACGAGGGCGTCCACGATGCCGCTGCGCAGCCAGACCACGCTGTTCTGCAAGAAGTCGTTGTATCCGAGGACCGGGTTTCGCCAAACGGCGGCCGTCAGCGTGGCTCCCGGGCGGCAGCGGCGGAGCGTCTGGCGAATCTCGACCACGATGCGTGTGAGCTGATTGGCCCGCCAGTGGTTCCAGGCCGCGGGATCCTCGTCCGGGTGCATGCCGGTGTCGCGGTAGAAGGCAGCGACGGTCTGCGGATCGCGCGGGTAGTTCTGTTTGGCTTTCGCAAGGCCGTCCCAGGCGTAGCGCACATAATCCAGATGCAGGCCATCCACGTCGTAGCGGGAGACGATTTCTTCGGCCAGCCGAACGATGTGCCTGCGGACCTCGGGGTGGCACGGGTTCAGCAATACGTAGAAGTCGCCCAGCGGCTGACGGCGGCCGTCCGCGTCGTATAGGAACCAGTCGGGGTGGGCATTGTAAAGCTGTGTCGCGATAGGGGGCGGCGTTGGGCCGCGCCAGCCCGGCACGACGTTGAACCACGCCTCCAGACGCAGCCCGCGTCGGTGGGCCTCGTCCACGGCGACGGCCAGGGGGTCAAAGCCGGGATCGCGATAGTCGTATTCGCGGCCCCAAGGTTCGAGTTGAGAGGGGTAACTTACCGTACCCTCGCCCCGAACCTGCCAATACACCGTGTTGAAGCCCAGCGCTGCGCAGTTGGCCATGATCTGCGCAATGTCGTCGGCGGTGCGGTAGTGGTAACGGGCGACCCAAATCGCCTTGACGTGCCGTGGCAGCGGCAACGGTTCGGGCCGGCCCACGGTGGCCGGTGGGACAGGTGCCGGCCGGGCCTCCTCGCTGGTGCGACAGCCGAAGGGGCCGGTCAGACCGATGAGAAGCACCATTGCGACTGCCAGCAGAATAGAAGCACGGGTGTTCATGCGCGGGGCAGTAGACTGGCGTGAGGCGGATTCGTCAAACCACGCCGACCGCCGGGCCACACTCACAGCACGAGCACTCCCGTAGCCCACGTGCTGGGATCGAGGTTCCAGCCCAGCTCGTCGCTCGTGGTGAGGTGCTGACTGCGGTGCAACGCTTCCTTGATCTTGTAGAAGACGCCGATGCGCGGGTGCTCTGTCGGGTCCCATCCATGGAGGCACGCGGCGGGAATGCCGACTTCCAGGCGGTAGCGGTTGTGGCTGACCTGGGCGGCGACGCGGACGAGGGACAGATCGGCAGCCGGCGGGTGTTCCTTCGCGTGACTCATGCGGTGCACGCCGACGATGGGCTGGTGGCCGTCCCGTCCCCCGCCCAGCGGCAGTAGATAGAAGAAGTGGCAAAAGCGTGTGCCGCGGTGGATATCCCGCGGCTCGCGCGTCGCGATGCAGAGGCGAATGCCGTCGCCCTGCCACCACGCCTGCGGGTTGCACCGCGGACGGCCGACGCGGTTGGGTATGTCGAACGCGGCGAAAAACCCGTCTTCGTGCCAACCCCAATACACGTCGCCGAGCGGCTCTTCGCCTTCCAGGGTTATGAGTGGCGGGGCCAGATATTGCGCGGTCCACTCGCGCAGTGTGCCGTCCACGCGCGGCGGCCGAACCCAATGGCGGATCGGCAGCTCGAAACGGAAGAACGCCCGTCGTGGCAACGCCTCAATCATCCCTCCGATCCTGCCTCAGGGCGCGGCCGGCGGACTAGCCGCTGGCTCGCCGACTGACTCCAAATACTGGCGTGCCGCGGCGTGGTCGGGCTTGATCTCCAGGATGCGGCGACAGGTTTCGGCGGCCTTCTCGCGATTGCGTGTTTCCTGGTACAGAGCGGCGAGGTGCTCCAGATACTTCAGGTTTTTCGGGTCGTACTCGACCGCTTTCTCGGTCAACATGACGGCGTCGTGTGAGCGCAGGCTGGCCTGCAACAGTGCCTGCTCACTGACAACCTCGGCCGTCCGGTTCAGAACCGCAGCCGCTTCTGCCTGCTTCCCGGCCAAGAGCGTGTTCGTCACGTCCCCGCGGAGGTTACGCTCATAGAACGAGTTGTGCAGTTCGCGCAACGCCGACAGCAGCAGGTCGTAGGCCCGGTTAAGCCGGTGCAGGCGTTCCTTGTCCCAGGGCTGCTGCTGCACAAGTTCCTTGACACGCTGCACGTAGGCTTCCGCATCTTTCAGAGCGGGCTCGAGCTGCGCCGGAACGCGAGCCGCCGCTGCCAGACGGATTTCGACCAGGGTCTGACGGGCGTCGAGGTTCTGCGCGTCTGCTTTGACGGCCTCTTCGGCCTTGGTCACGGCGTCGGTGGTGCGGCCCATGCCGAGATAGGCTTCGGCGAGTGCCCGTTTGACCTCAACGATGCGCGCGGGTTCCGTGGCGACCTGTTCGGCCTTCTCCAGACGGACCGCGGCCTGTCGATACTGTCGATTCGCATTCAGGATCTTTCCGTAACCGAGGTTTGCGCGAAAGTTGAGCGGCTCGACACGGGTGACGGCGGTAAAGAAGTTACGTGCGGTGTCATAATCGTTAGCGGCAAAGCAGATTTCGCCGGCCAGCAGTTGCGCTTCGATGCTGGCCGGGTCGCGTTCCAGGGCGGATTGAATCAGTTGGCGGGCCTCGGCCAGATTCCCGGCCTCGAACTGTTGGCGGGCGGCCTCGATCAACTGGCCCGGCGTCGCCTGAGGTGCGGGAGGGGTACCGGGAGCCTGACCCATCGCCGACGTTGCTAGACAAAGCGCTAGAATACCGATCACAAGGGTGCGGATGCGCGTCATCACATCGTCTCCGTCTGCTTCAAGCCGTCCGTCGAGCACCACGCACGGCTGGACAATCCGCTTGCCGCAACATGCCGGACACACGTACAGCCGGAAACCGGCTCCGCCCGCCTCTTCCCAGCGGGCCCGGTGTCGGACGCCGCGCCATATGCTCCATTATCGGTCACGCCGGCCCGGTGCGTAAGGGCGCCATCGGGAACGCGGCAGCCCGCCGTCCGCTCAGTGGCAGGTGTCGGGCGTCCGGCTTGCCGGTGCTGTGCCCTGCGTTTCCAGAAGCTTGAGTCGCAGAAGGTTCAGGGCCGTATGGGCGGCCCGCAGCCGAATCACGTCCCGCGGATAGTCACTGCCGAACCGGTACTCGTACGCCTCGGTGCGTCCAGGACTGTGCAGCCCGATGTACACCAGTCCGACCGGTTTCTGCGGTGTGCCGCCAGTCGGGCCGGCAATGCCCGTGACCGCCAAGGCGTAGCTGGTTCCCAGTCGGGCGGCTGCACCCTCGGCCATGGCGCGAGCGACGGGTTCGCTGACGGCTCCGTGCCGCTTCAGTAGCTCGTCCGGCACGCCTAACAGCCCGGTCTTCACTTCGTTCGCGTAGCTGACGAGCCCGCCGACGTAGTATGCGCTGCTACCCGGCACGTCGGTGAGCAGCTTGCCGATCAGGCCGCCGGTGCACGATTCGGCCGTGCTGAGGGTGGCGCCGGTATTGAGCAGGAGCTTGCCGACGGCGGAAGCCAGCGTTTCGTCCTCGGTCCCGAAGATGATCGTGCCCAGGCGCTGCCGTATCTCCGTTTCAGTCTCATCGAGCAATCGCTGTGCTTCGGACGGCGAACCGGCGGACGCGTAGAGGCGGACGACAATGACGCCGTGCTGTGCGGTGGTCCCGACGGTCGGGTTGCGGCCGGGCTGCATCAGGTCTGCCAACCGCCGACCGACGTCCGACTCGCCAAGCCCGAACGTGTGCAGGCGGCGAAACAACAGGACGGCATCACCGGCAGCCAAGCGGAGCGCCGGAGCCACCTCGCGCTCGAACATGGCATACATTTCGAACGGCACACCGGGCAGGGCGAAGCAGTCCGCGCGGCCGAGCCGCACGCGCAGTCCCGGTGCTGTCCCGCACGTGTTCGGCAGGACCTGCGCTCCGCGGGGGACCATAGCTTGCACGACGTTGTGCTCGGGCATCGTCCGCCCGCGAGCTGCGAAGAAGGCCCGCAGCTGTTCGAGACTCGGCAGGTGGAGCTCCAGCGGCACCGCGGCGACGTCCGCCAAGGCCTGCCGCGTCATGTCGTCTTCGGTCGGGCCCAACCCCCCGGTCAGCAGGATGATGTCACAAGCTTGGGCCGCTTCGCGCAGGACGTCCCGCAACGCCGCCAGATCGTCCGCGACCGCGACATGTCGTTCCGTGCGCACGCCGAGAGCCGCCAGCCGCGCTGCGAGCCACGGACTATTCGTGTCTACACTTTGTCCCAGTGTCAGTTCGGTGCCAGTGGCCAAGACCCAGGCGCGCCGCATGAAGACCTCGCTGGAAAGCGGCTCAGACCGCGATACGCTGATTGTACTGGGCATTAAGCCGACGGCGAACGATTGGGGCTGAAGGCAGTGAGGCGTGTCCTCTGGTCATGGTGTGCGGAACTTTGCCGCGGCGCCGACGCTGCGACCGCCGGGGCGGCTGCGCCGCGGGCCCTGGACGAGCAGTACCGGGCGGCGTGCTCGGGTGCCGCGGTGCTTCAGCGGACCGATCGCGGACGGCTGGTCGTAACGGGTGCGGACGCCAAGGAGTGGCTACACCGGCTGGTCACGAACGCGGTGGCCGAGCTGGCGGACGGCATGGGCTGCTATGCGTTTGCCCTCGACGCGCGGGGCCGCATTCTCTTTGATCTAGACGTCCTGGCGGTGGAGTCGGACTTGTGGCTCGACGTGGCCGCGACGCACCGGGCACGGATCCTGCAACACTTCGATCGCTACATCTTTACAGAGGACGTCCGGCTGACGGATGTCACCTCCGGTGATGCGCGGCTTGGGTGCACCGGGCCGCGTTCTACGGCGCTGGCGGCGGCGCTGGGTGTTGCTGACTTCGAGCATCTTAAGCCGCTGGAAAGCCGCCCGCTGACGACCAACGTGTACTTGGTCCGGCACGACTTCGTTGGCTATCCGGGCTTCGAGCTGATTATGCCCGCAGAGCAGGTCGACGATTGGTGGCAGCGTCTGGTGCGCGCGGGCGGCCATCCGATCGACCCTGCCGTGCTGGATGTGCTGCGAATCGAGGCCGGAGTGCCGGCGCTGGGACGGGAGTTAGACGAGAACGTGCTGCCGGCGGAGACGGGACAACTTGCGCAGGCAGTCCGCTCAGGCAAGGGCTGCTATGTGGGTCACGAGATCGTCGAACGGATGGCGTCCCGCGGCGTGCGATCCCAGCGTTTGGTGCGGCTGCGCATTCCGAGCGGAGATGGTCTGATGCCTCCGGTGGCGTTGACCCAGGGTGGTCGGAACGTGGGCCGAATCACATCACTGGCTCGCCACCCGCTGCGCGCCGACTGGGTCGCCCTGGGGTACCTGCGGACCGGCGTCGTCGAGCTGACGGGCATCACCGCGGGCGAGCCGCCGCGCGCGGTGGAAGTGCTGGACGATGCCGGTGCGCTGAGCACGGACGAGCCTGGATGACGGGCGGGTCGTGCGGCCGCGGTGCTTGAGCGGTGAGATGTGGGGGGGCAGGAGGCGGCGGTATAATCCGCCCGAGCCAGGAGCCTGGTTCGGGAGTCTGTATGGAGCGCACGCTGATCATCTTCAAGCCGGACGCGATTCATCGTCATCTGGTCGGGCGGATTCTTGCACGTTTCGAGGACAAAGGGTTGCGCATCGTGGCCCTGCGGATGCAGTGGTCGCCGCGGGCGCAGGTCGAGCAGCATTACGCGGTGCACCGTGGCAAGCCGTTTTATGGCAGTCTGGTGGAGTTCATGACGTCCGGGCCGGTGATTCTGGCGGTTCTGGAGGGGCCGCAGGCGATCAATGTCGTGCGGAACCTCCTGGGGCCCACGGACGGCCGGCAGGCGCCCCCGGGCACGATCCGGGGGGATTTCGGTTTGGATCAGCAATACAACTTGGTCCATGCCAGCGACAGCCCGGAGACGGCCCGGGCGGAAATCGAGCTGTTTTTCCGCCCCGAGGAGATTGTGGCCTACGAGCGGGTGACAGAGCGGTGGATCACACGGGCGGGTCTGTGAGGGCGAGTCAGGCGGGCTAGAGTCGGCAGGAGGAATAGCCATGACAACCGGGTTGTCGCGTCGAGAACTGTTGGGGTCGGCCGCCATCGTCGGCGGTTGGGTGCTGTTGGGCGAACAGGCCGGACTGGCGCAGGAAACGCGCCCTCAGACTGCACCCACGGCGGAATCGGGTCCATACCAGTTGCCGCCGCTGCCTTACGGTTACGCCGACCTCGAGCCGTTCTTGAACGTGCAGACGATGAAGCTGCACCACGACATTCATCATGCCGGCTACGTCCGCGGCGCCAACGAGGCCGTCGCAGAGCTGGAGGCCATCCGTCAGCAGGGCGGGGAGCAGATCAAACGCGTGCGGGCCGTCACCGACAAGCTGGCGTTCAACCTCTGCGGGCACATTCTGCATGACCTCTTCTGGAAGAGCATGACTCGCAACGGTGGCGGCGATCCGCCGGCCGACAGCGCGGCCGCGCGTTTGATCAAGCGCGACTTCGGTTCCATCGACGCGTTCCGGGCCCACCTGGCCGCGGCGGCAGTGCAGGTGCACGGCAGCGGATGGGGGATCTTGGCCTACGAACCGATGGCCCGACGGCTGCTGGTGTTGCAGGCGGAGAAACACGAGAACATGGGCGTCTGGGGCGCAGTGCCGCTGCTGGCCCTGGATGTGTGGGAGCACGCGTACTACCTGCAATACCAGAACAAGCGTTCGGACTTCATCAAGGCGTTCATGGAGGTGATCAACTGGAACACCGTCGAAGAACGCCTGGAGCTGGCCTTGAAGCTCGCGTGAAGCGCGCCGGCGGGTACTGTCGCGCGCCGCAGGGCAAGCAGAAGGGCCCGACACGCACACCTGTGTGTCGGGTCCTTTCTATACGGTGCCCCGGATCGGTCAGAACCACCACGCGGTACCGGCCTGTTCGCGGATCAGCACGGAGCGCAGGTACGCGACCGCTTTTTCGAAGCCCTCCTGCACGCTCATCAGCGAGTCTTCGTGCTCGATGCTGATCACTCCGTCGTACCCCTTCACACGCAGCATGCTGATGAAAGGCTTCCAGAACTCGTCGCCGTGGCCGTAGCCGCAGGTGCGGAAGACCCAGCTTCGCCGGTGGAGGTCGCCGTAGGTCTTCGTGTCGAGGGTTCCGTTCACGCGGGCGTTCTGGGGGTCGATCGCGGTGTCCTTGCCGTGGACATGGAAGATGCACTTGGCGTCGCCGAGCACGCGGGCGGCCTCGATCGGGTCGATGCCTTGCCAGAAGAAGTGCGACGGATCGAGATTCGCGCCGAGTTGCCGGCCGCACGCTTTGCGCAGCCGCAGAAGCGTTTCGGGGTTGTAGACGCAGAAGCCCGGGTGGGCCTCGAAGGCGATGCGAACGCCTTCGTTGGCGGCCTCCTGGTTCTTATTTGTCCAGAACGGGATCAGAACCTCATCCCACTGGTACTTGAGGATCGACTCGAAGTCGGGTGGCCACGCACATGTAACCCAGTTGGGCGTGCGGTCGCGCGGGCTGCCGCCGGGGCAGCCGGAGAAATTGATGACGACGTCCGTGCCCAGGCGCGGCGCCAGGCGGACGGCCACGTCGTGGGCGCGCGCATGTTCCCGGGCAAGCGCGCGGTCGGGATGAACCGGATTGCCGTGCACTGCCAGAGCGCTGATCTGGAGCCCGTGCCGGCGACAATCCTCGACGATGCGACGTTGGGCCGCCTTGTCTTTGAGCACTTCTTCGGGATCGAAGAACGGTTTTCCCGGAAAGCAGCCGACGGGCAGTTCGATCGCTTCCAGGCCAACTTTCTGGCAATACTCCAGTGCTTTCTCCCAGCCCATACTGCCCAGTCCGGCCGACATGACACCCAGTTTCATTCGCCGTCCTCCTGCTCCCGGTACACCAAGGCACGCTGCGGGCCGCGCCGCGCGCGACCGTGAGATCGAATCTATCGACGTCGGCGACAGCGGACAAGCGACGTGCGGTCATTCCGACTGCTCGCGGGTCGCGTGTCCGTCACGGGGGCGCGGTCGGAGACGGCAGCGCCGCGCGCAGCTCCTGAAGATCGGCCCGCTGCGGGTCGGCGCGGAGCAGCTCCTCGATCAGGTCGGCCGCTCGCTTCGTCTGACCGGCGGCTGCCAGGGCGTGTAGCAAGCTATGCTGGAAGTCCCGGCGGTGAGGAACGCGGCGGAGGGCACTCTCGAACAGTTCGACCGCGCGCGGGAGCCGGCCGCGCCGGACCTCCACGACGCCGAGGTTGTGCAGGGCGTCCGCGTAGTCCGGTCGCAGTCGCAGGGCGTGCGCGTAAGCTTCGGCGGCCTCATCCAGCCGACCGGCAGTCAGGTACGTGTTTCCAAGGTTGAGCCAGGCTTCCGGATAATCCGGAGCTGTCGTCGTTACGCGCTCCAAAGTCGCCAGCGCTTCGGACAGTCGCCCCAGCCGCGCCAACGCCATTCCCACGCAGTTGATCGCGGCAGAATCGTCCGGGTCCAACGCGGCGGCGTGTTGGTAGGCTTCGAGAGCTTCGTCCACGCGTCCCAGACCCACAAGCGCGTCGCCGATGCCGCGCCAACAGCCGGGATACGACGGGTCGCCACGGCGGGCGTCCTCGTAGGCCGCCAGTGCGTCCGCGTAGCGCCCGTGGTCAAGCAAGACACTTCCGCGGACCAGGAGCGCGTCCACGTCCGCAGGTGCGAGTTGCAGGGCCTGCTCAAGTTCCTTGAGGGCTTCGTCGTGGCGGCCGACGTCCGCCAGCGCGACGGCATGATTGACGCAGGAGAAGGCACGAGGGCTGCGCGGGCCGTGGAGCGGCCAGTTGGTTCCAACGGCGACCAGCGGCAGCACAATGATCGGGACGACCAGCGGCCGGACCTGGCGGGCACGCAGCCGCCGGACCGCTTCGTCGATGCCCGCGGCAGCCAGGATCAGCAGCACCGGCACGAGCGGAAGTCGGTAGCGCGCAAAAACGACGAAGGCCGCGACGCTGAGGGTGGTCAGCAGAAGCCAGGCGTAGAGGAACCAGAGGCGGCGCCAATCTGTCCGTGTCAGGATGATTCCGACGGCCGCCAGGGGGGCCAGAATGCCGAAGTGCCACAGCCGGTCGAGAGTGTGCAGCAGCGAGGAGCGTTCGCAATAGAGGTAGTAATCTTCGGTGTCCGGTAGCTCGTAGGCGTTCCAGATCAAGGCGAGCTTGCGGGCGGTCAGCCGCAGCCAGTCACCCGGATGAGAGCGAATCCAATTCACAGCGGCATATAGGTAGAAGTCGGACACCTCTTGCGCCGACAGCGGCCGGCCGACGGCCTTTTGGGCGGCTCGCACCCACTCATGCTGCTCACGCTCGCCCGAGGAGTAGCCGCGGCGGGGCGGCAGATACGTTCCGGTCGCGTGCGGATGATTGCCCATGGCGAAGTTCTGGCCAAGGTTGGGCGTTGTCAGTACCCACTCTCCCAGCACAACACGATTGCGCGCCGCCCAGGGCAACAAGCAGACCACCAGACCGAGCGCAGCGGCGACGATCAGGCTGGCTCGACGGCGCCGCGATGCGGGGCACGCGAGCCACAGCCAGGCGCCTATCAGCGGCGCCAATACCAGGCTGTTCTGTCGGTTCAGGATCAGTAACCCGAGCACCAGTCCTGTTGCCAGCGCCCTGGGGACTGTCGGCCGATCACGCGCACATAGAGCCGACCACAGGGTGAGTACGCTGAGCAGCAGCGTGAGACTCGTTTTTTGGATGAGGCCGTCGAAGAAGATCGCCGGCGGGTAGAGTGCCAGCAGCGCCCCGGCCAGCACACCGACGCGCAGACGGAAAAGCCGCCCGGCCGCGAGCAGTAGCAGCACGCAGGCCGTGGCTCCGGCGATGGACTGCCACACGCGCGGCGACCACACGCTGTCGCCACCCAGAAGCCGCACGATGCCGAGCGCGTACGCGTATAGCGGCGCGTGGACGAAGTCGGGCGGGCCGAGCCAGTCGCCGGCCGCGATCCCGCGAGCGCGTTGGTCATAGACGTTCCCGTCCGACAGCGGGCGCGTGAAGAAGCCCAGGTCGCGGATCTGGGCCAAGTACACCGCGCGTAGCACGAGTGCGCCGGCGAAGATAGCAATCGCTGACCAGAACGCCGTACGTGTGGCCGGCTTCATGGCGACAGCGTACCCGTGGGGGCAACGGGTGGAAAACCCACCGGCTGGCCACGTCGGCCGGCGGTCAGGGGGTATCCTCTATCGCCTAGCGTTTCGTGGTTTTCAGTTTGGCGATCGCGTTCAGCACCTCCGCATGCTCAGGAAAGCGACCGGTTTCGTGTTTGCTGTAAATGAGCCGGCCGTCAACCTTGACGTCGAAGATGCCTCCGGCCCCTTGGATGAGCGTTGGCTCAATGCCGAATTCGTCCTTGATGGCGGCCGCCAGACCGGCGGCTTTCGGGTAGTAGTTTCACTGCACGCAGTAGGTAATGGTGATGTTCATGGCTATCTCCGGCCTGCCCGATGGGTTCGGGCGGTGCGCGGAGATCATAGGCAGGACGGCAGCGCACGGCAACGCAAGCTTTATGCCAGCAGCGGGGTGCCTTTCCGGGTGCGCGCGGCACTGCTATGCTGCTGAAGCTGTATGCGGGGAGCACGCGGTGGGACGTGTGCGGCCGCCTGGATCGAGGCAGGAGCTGAATGATGCGCGCGATGCGGTGGATGCTCGTGGTGGCCCTGTTGGGTGCGCTGCCGGCGCTTGCCCGGGCGCAGGACGAAGAGGACGAGGAGGGCGCGTGGCGGGCTCCGGCTATCGGCGAGCCGGCGCCGGAGCTGTACTACCGCGAGAGCGACAAGGAGAAAGGCGAGCCGTTGTTGAAGAAGCTGCGCGGAAGGATCGTGGTGCTGTTCTTCTTCCGCAGCGACGACAGCGCGTCCGTGGAATTGATCCCGACGCTGAACAAGATGAGCCGGGAGCTCGGCAAGCGCGGGGTCAAGGTCATCGGCATGTCGCCGGAGAAGAAGGAAGTGATGGACAAATTCCTTCAGGCCAAGAAGCCGGAGTTTGACACGTACTGGGGCGGGATTCTCCACCGTTACTACAACGTGTCCGCGTTCCCGAAGGTGTATCTGATCGATACGAAGGGGATACTGGTCGATCGGTTCCATCCGGGGGACAACCTCCAGGAACGCGTGCTGGCGCAGATGCGCAAGACGCCGCCGGTCGGGGCGGACCCGGAGTCGCTCAAGGCGCGGTTGAAGGCGGCGGAGGCGGCGCTGAACAAGAAAGAGTACGCGCGGGCGTATGCGCTGGCCAAGGAGGTTGCGACGCTGGCGGAGAAGGAGAGTGCGACCGCCCAGTCGGCCGAGAAACTCGTCGAAAAAACGGAGGAGGGGGCGAGAAAGTCACTGGCCGAGGCGCGCGAGGCCATCAACAACAAGGATTACGACAAGGCGTGCGCACTGCTGGCCGAAATCAGCGTCCGCATGGAAGGCACCACAATCGCGAGCGAGGCCCAAACGGAGATCAGCCGGCTGCTGGGCGACCGCGAGGTCAAGCCGAAGATGCGGAAGGCCCTTGACAACACCAAAGGGCTGGTGCTCAACGATACCGCCGCCGAGCACCAGGCTGCCAAGCGCTTTCAGGAGGCGATCGCTGTCTATCGTGACACGATCGAGAGGTATCCGGAGACCGAAGCGGCCGCGGCGGCCGAAAAGGCTATTGACCGGATCTCCAACGACCCCGAGGCACGCAAGGCGATCGCCGAGCTGCGCGCGGCCGAGGAGGCCGAACGCTGGCTCGACATCGCCGAGCGGTTCGCCCGATTGGAAATGTACGGCAAGGCCCGCGAGTACTACGAGCAGTTACTGGCGAAATATCCCGACAGTCCGGCGGCGGCCAAGGCGAAAGAACGCCTCAAGACGCTGCCTGCCGACGAACCCGCGGAGCAGGATGCGGAAGAGGCTCCTGCTGCCGACGCGCAGTCCTCCGGCGAGAAGGGATAGTCGTCGCGACCAAGACGAGCGCGTGCCGCGCCACAAAGCGAGTTCTCCTGCGACACCCTTCGGGGAACACACTGCTGTGTCCGGTGCGCCGCCGCGCGGGACGGCCGGCGCGCGGACAACACCCGCGTGACGCTCACGACGCCGGCGGTGGCTGATCCGTCTTGTCCTCGTCGGTGGCGTCCTTTCGCAGCTCCTCCTGGGCGCGTCGCTTGGCCCGCAGCAGGCGGCTGGTGTAGTCGGCTTCGGTCGTGGCGGGGCGCGGCTTGCTGGGCGGCGCGACCACGGGTTTGTCCATAGCCTTGGCACCCCCCAACGCCGCTTCCAGGTCGCGCGTGGCGCGTGCATCCGGTGTGAGCGGTGCGCGTGGGGGCGGTGGGGCGGCGGCCTTCTGTTCCTCTCGTACGCGCTGACGCGCGTCCTTGAGTGTCGTAAGAACGGCCTGGGCCGCCTCCGCCGGTCGCCCACGCCCGCCCAGCTCCGCGATGAACTGTCGCAGTCGGCGGTAGGCTTCCCGAGGGTCGACCGCGATGCGGCGGATGGCGACGTCCAGAAGGAACAGAACGAGTGCCCAGCGCACCAGTGTTTCCCACATCACGTGACGCGTTTCGGCCTTGCGGAGCGCGGCGCGGTCCCAGACGGCGGCGGCGTCGTTTGCCCCCAACACGCGGCCGTCGGTGCGCGTCCGCAGGGCCTCGAGCAAGGGCACGTTCGCGCGCAGTCGGGCATACTCCGGCGAATATGTGACCGCGACGCCGGTTCGCAACGTTCCGCGAACCGCGTCGGGCCCTTTGCCCATGGCGTACGCCAGGCTGACCACGTAGTTGCCGCGTTCGCGGGCGTCGAATTCGGCTTCGTAGCGACCGGGGCCGGTCTGGGTCAACACCAGCCGCTGACTCTGCTGCCCGGGCGTGATCAGTGTGCCGGCGATGTCCATGAAATTGATGACGTCGGCATTCTTGTCGAGGGCTTCGATCTGGAGGCGTGCACGCCCGCCCTGAACGGAGGTGATGACGTCGAAGGCGGCTGCCTCCGGCTGGCGTGCTGCCCAGCGTGCGATCTGTCCCCAGAACTTGTTGAACTTGGGCCAGGCCGTCCACGACGGTCCCCAGCGCGGCCAAAGACCGCTGGTAAAGGCGACGGTCTTTCCCAGCCCGGCTTGCCAGTGGGCCAGCACCGGGTCTTCGCCTTCCTCCGTTTTGCGCGTGAGCGGGACAATCGCCGCCTCTTTCCTCGTCGTGAGCACCAGCCCGCGCAGTTCCGGCAGCCCCTCGCCGGCAAGCCCCGGCACCAGCGGCGACAGCGGATCGACAAGCTGCGGATTGAATGGGCCTTCCTGCACGAGGGCCCGCTGCACCATCCGGGTTTCCCGCACGAAGATCTGCGGCAGCTTGCTGTGATCGTTGGTGCGATAGAACCGTCCGCCGGTTGATTCGGCCATGTAGATGGCTTTGTCTTCCATGATCGGGTGCCCGCCGTAGCCGATCGCGATGGTTGTGCAGGTGATGCCGTGTTTCTTCATGGCGTTGATAAGGTCCTGACGCGGTTCTTGCGGGTCGAAGTCGGAGATGACGATCATGTGCTTGGGCCCTGCATCGCGGCGCCGAATCAGGGCCTCAACCCCCGGCCGCATGACCGCGTCGAGGTCCGGCATGTCGCCCATGTCCATGCGTTTGATGGCGTTGATGACGGCGGTGCGCGACCCGACCTCCTGAAGCGGGACGACCCAATACCCCTGTTCCGTGCCCTGCCACTTCCACGCCAGGACGCCGACCAGATCGCGGCTGCTGAGGGCTTTGACGGCTTCGATGGCCGACCGTTCGCCAAGGTAGTTGCCCTCCGGTATTTCGCAGGCGTGCATGACCAGTACCAGGGCGCTGCGGATGATCTCCCGGCGGTGCTTGACGTCGAAGCTGACGGGCATGACCTCCTCGACCGGGCTGCCCATCCAGCCGCCGGCGCCGAAGGCCTCGTCACCGCCGATCATCACCAGCCCGCCGCCGAGCTCGCGCACGTACGTGGCCAGCGTCTGTTTTTCTTCCTCACGCAGGTCGCTGGCCGGAACGTTGTTGAGGATTACCAGCGAGTATTCCAGCAGACGCACCTGGTCGAGCGGCTGAGTGCCGGCGATTTCGAGGTCGCAGACCAGCTTCTCGCCTGCCAGGGCGTCGCGCAGGATCTCGGCCGACGACTGGTCTGCCTGCGCATCCTGGGCCGTGGTCAAAATCAGAATCCGCGGCTGACCGGCAACCACGGTAAAGCTTTGACCCAAATTGTTGTCCGTGATCGTGTCCGCCTCGGGTGCGTCGGGCACGAATTCGGCGCGGAACTGATGCACGCCCGCGGCCGGCAGCGGTACGGAAATCACGTGACGGTTGGCGCCGGCTTCGAGCTCGAGTGGCCGGGCAGTGCCCGGCGCCGGGCCGTTGAGGTCCAGCAACGCGTTGTTGTGCCACAACAGCAGCTTTCCCGTACACGGTCGCTGGGCACGCAGCACGACCTGAAGAGTGACGGTTTCGCCCGCGTTGGCCGTCGCCGGCGCCCGAAGTTGTTCCAGGACGACCTCGTTCACGTGCTCATACGTCAGGGGCACGACGTCGATGGGAATGCCCGCCGCGCTGTACCGCTGTGCCTCCTGGAGCACATCGCCCAGATTCTCGTTCCCGTCGGAGAGCATAACTACGCGGCCCGCCACGCTGGGCGGCAGCAGAGCCAGGGCCAGTCGCAAAGCGGCCGCGAGGCTTGTCTGATGGGGATCGACCGGCGCCGTCAGCCCGTCGATTTCCAGGGCGCGCATGGGGAGTTGTTCGATGGTGGCGGCACCATCAAAGGCGATGACGCCCAGGCGATCGTCGGGGCCGCACGTCTCCGCGGCCTGCCGGACGAAGCGGAAGGCCTCCCGTTGAAGCTCCTGTGGGACGCTACGCGAGCGGTCCACCAGGAAGACGACGCACAGGTCCCGCACGGTCTGCGTCCGCAAGGCGCCCGCCAGTGCCAAGATCAGCGTGCCGAGCACAAGCATCCGCGCCACGATCGCCAGCCAGCGCCGCCAGCGGCCCAGCCCTGCCAGCGACCGCTGCGAAAAAACGATCAGCAGCGGCAGAATCGCCACCAGCGACAGGTACGCCGGCGATTCGAAGCGGAGCCACGCCAGCAACCCCATTGCGCCACCTCGTGCGCACTCTATCGCGCCGCTGTGTCGACGTCCCGCCGCGTCGGCGACCCGCCGTGGCGTTTACGGCCGGCGCCAGGTCCCCTTGGCCAGCCCTTGAATGACCTGTACTCGATTGTTCCCAGAATCCAGAACGAAGACCCGGTCACCGGGGCCGACCACCGCGGCCCACGGGTAGGCAAGCTGGCCAGGTCGGCGTCCCGCGCCGCCCCACGTTCCCAGGCTGCGGCCGGTGCGGTCAAACCGCTGGATGCGGTTGTTGCCATACTCCGCTACGACGAACGTGCCGTCGGACAGGCGGTCCAGGCTGTATGGGAAACGCAGCTCGCCGATGCCCGTGCCACTACGCCCGAAGGCGCCGAGAAAACGGCCGTCGGCCGCGAAGTGGCAGATGCGGTGATTGCACGCGTCAGCCACCCACAGGGTGCCGTCGTCGTCGAGCAGCAACGCCTGCGGCCGGGACAGTTGTGCTTCGCCTGCGTCGGCGCCGCCGAAGCTGAACAGGTACTCGAACTGCGGCGTGAACTTGCTGACCCGGTCGTTGCCACTGTATTCGGCGACGTATATTTCTCCGGCTGGCGTTACCGCCACGTCGGTCGGGAGGAGAAACTGCCCTGGCCCCGTGCCGTAGGAGCCGAAGGTCCCGACTTGCTGACCGTCCGGAGTGAAAACCACGACACGTGAGTAGTGCGTGTCGGCGACGTAGATGCGTCCGTCGGGGCCGACGCCCAAGCCGGTGGGCTTGCCGGCCTGTGTTTGCGGCATGACCCATCCGAACTGGTAGCGGCCGTCGGGGGTGTAACACTGAATGCGTCCCGCTTTGTCGACGACGTAGAGGTGCTGCTGGGCTCCGAGGACCGCTGCCCGCGGGTAGCTGAACTCGCCGGGCCCCATGCCCGTGCGACCGAAGACGAGTTCAGGACCCGGGCACGCGGCATCGCGTTGTTCGCAGCCTCCCGTGGCGATGACGCCGACAAGAGCTAAGCGACAAACAGCCCGTAGCGCAAACATCGCAAGGGAGCACGTTTGCAAAACGACGGCAGGTTGGGCTGGAAGACAGGTTGACCGGCGGCCGTCGGCGCAGTCGCTGTGTCCGCTGCGGCTGGCGCGCAAGCGGATGTGCGCCGCCTGCCGGGAGCGCTCTCGGCGGTTTCGTCGCGGCCCGAGCGTGGCGGACCGGATGGTTTGGGAACCTTACTGGCGCGTTTCTCGCGTGCGGACCGAATGGCGCCGAGCACGTCCTGCTTGGTGATGGGCGGGTCCTGTCGGGCGAGAACCTCATCGTCGGGAGAAGTGATGACAAAGGCCGGTGCGGCCTTGATGCCCCAGCGGTCGGCGAGCGGCCGATCCCAGTCGAAGTCCAGCATGACGCAAATCAGCGCGCGCGTCTCCGCGACGACCTCCCAGTCCCGCAGCACGTGCTCCTCGAAGTCCGTGCACTCCTTGCGATACCAGTTACGGAAGTAAACGAACGTCAGCTTGTCAGCCTTGCGTGCGACGGCATGGGCTTCCGGGTACGTGGGACCGTGCCAGCGGATCGACGTGACCCCGGGCCAGTAGATGCCCTCTCCGCATCCGGCCAGCGCAGCGACGGCCACCAAGGCAATCAGGCCACCGGCGAGCCGGCTCCCCCCGTGCCGGCGTGAGTCCGCCGCGGCCGGCCTGTGGCAGACTTCGAGACGTGGGCTCTTCGGTCCACTAGGGCTGGGGTGCCTCGGAATTGCCGGACTTGCCCTCCGTGGCTGGCGAGCCGCTCTTGTACTTGACGGAGCAGCCCCAGGGTGTCGTCTCCGCCAAGGGAACATCTTTGCCTCCCAGGACGGCCGCCAGTGCTTCGTCGACGTAGTGGCGGATCTCGTTGGCCGCCTTCTTGCCCTGCGGATCATCGTGGAGCGCACCCGCGTACGCAAGCGTGCCTTTGTTGATTACGAAGATATGCGGCGTTGTCCGTGCGCCGTAGAGCCGGCCGACCTTGCCCTCGTTGTCCATCAGGATGGGGTACTTCAGCTCGTGATCGCGGGCGTACTTAACGTTCTCTTCCGGCTTGCGCCAGTGCGTGCTTTCCACGCCCAGCCAGACGACGCCCTTCTCGGCGTACTTCGTGCTCAAAGCCTTGACGGTCGGCACCGCCCGAAGGCTGTATGGGCACTCCTGATTGAGCCATTCCAGGACCACCACTTTGTCCGAGTACTCGGACAACCGGTGTTCCTTCCCCGTATGGTCGCGCAGCGTGAAGTCCGGAGCGGGCTGCCCGATCCGGACGGCGGGCGCCGACTTCGCGGAAGGATCCCCAGCTCCTGCGGATTTTTGCGGTTCCCCGGCGTAGGCTCCGCTTGCTGCCAGCATTCCGACCGTGAACACTCCCAATCGCAGTCCTGAGCATCGCATTGAAAACTCCCTTGCACAAGTCATTGGCTCGCGCCCAAACTCACGCCGATTGTAGTCGGCTTGTGCCGCGAGGCCATTGCGTCCGAACGGATCGCCCGTTGGAGTGAACCCGCGCGTGACATCGCTCGAAGCCGTCCGACCGACGGAGCTAGACCTGGCGCTGCGGTATCTGCTCGCCCTAGAACCCGAGTGCGAGCCGGCTTCGGGGGAGCGACTCGAAGCGTTCCGTCGATACATGGCTCAGAGCACCCTAGGGTGGGAGGGCGCGCGCGTGGGACCGCCGGAGCGGCCGCACGCGCTGTTCTTGTCGCTGTTTCTGCCTGGACGCACCGCACTGGTGACAATTCCGTCGCCGCAGATTGCCGGGATCGATTTCGCAACGCAGCTATGGTTGGCCAGAGAGGGACTGCAACGGCTGGCAGGACGTGGCCTGCACTATGCTCAGGCGCTGGCAGAGCCGCATGCTGTGCAGCGTTGTCGGTTGCTTGAGCAGGCGGGGTTCCGGTGTCTGGCGCCGTTGTGCTATCTCGAGCGCGACGTTCTTTATCCATGGGTCGAGCCGCCCACGTCCAATGATGCGGAGTGGGTCGCCTACCGTCCGGAGATCGAATCCGATTTCGCCAGCGTTGTTTCACAAACGTATCGAGACAGTCGGGACTGTCCGGAGTTGAGCGGACTGCGGCCCATCGAGGATGTGCTGGCGGCTCACCGCGGCGTCGGGATGTTCGATCCGCGACTGTGGGAACTTGCGCGCATCGACGGGCGTTACGCCGGTTGCATTCTTCTCGCGTCCGTCGGCGCGGCGCTCGAAATAGTGTACGTGGGCGTTGTGCCAGAGGCTCGGCGGCGTGGCGTGGCGACGCTCCTGCTGCGCCGCGCGATCGAACATGGTCGGAAGCGACACGCTCGCCGCCTGACGGTCGTCGTGGACGAGCGGAACGAACCGGCTTGGCGGTTGTACGAGCGGTTTCGGTTTATGCCCGTGGCGCGTCGGATCGTCCATCTTTATTGCTGGAAATGAGCGTGCCCTACGCCGAGCGCGTGCGCCGCGCACCGCGCCGCGTGGGCGGGGTTACTTCGTCACCGTGTACGCAGCGGGCGAGCGCGACGCGCACTCGGTGGACAACTTGTGAGTCCGCAAAAAATTTTTCCGCGGTGGCAATTGCCGCTTCGCGGCTTGCGCGCTGTCACCACTTTTGCAGACTCGCGCGGCGTTGCGTCGCGCCGCCGCTCGTGTTATGATTGCCTTTGCGAATTAATAAGCGGGAGTTCAGTCTCGGTTACACTCGTTAACCGCTTCTTCATAATCGCAATTTGAGCAAAGCCCTCCTGCCGCGAGGTGGACCGTGGATGCTGCGCTCGCAGAGAAGGTGTGCGCGATCCGGGAGCACGTTGCCCAGCTCATCGGCGCGTCGCGGTTTCAGACTTGGTTTGACAACTCCGCCACATTCCAGCTCGAGGGGGAGTTGCTCAGCGTTCACGTGGCCAACGAATTCGTCGGCAACTGGATTCGAACGAACTATCTGGCTCACTTGATCGAGGCCACCCGAAAGGTGGTCGGCATCGAGCCGCGCGTGCTCGTGCGGGTGACGAACGGTCGTCATGGCGACGGGGCTTCGCGAGTCGAAGGTCGCGGCGAGGCGCTCGGTGTGCAGCTCACCACGCCGGCCCATCCGCCGCGAACGGCCCAGCGTCCGAGGCTGCGGGGCGAACTGGACACGTTCGTCGTGGGGCCCTCCAACGAGCTGGCCTTCGCGGTGGTGTCCTCGGTGGCTAACTTCCCCGGCCAGTCGTTCAAGCACGTGGTTCTGCACGGCGGTTGCGGTCTGGGCAAGACCCATCTTCTGCAAGGCATCTGCAATCGTCTGGCCCAGGTTCATCCTTCGCTGGAGTGGCGCTACCTTTCGGGGGAGGAGTTCACCAACGAGTTCATTTGCGCCGTCAAGAGTGGACGTCTCGATGAGTTCCGTGCACGCGCACGCCACGTGGACGTGCTCGTCATCGACGATATCCATTTTCTGGCCAACAAGAAGGCCACGCAGGATGAGTTTCTGCACACGTTCAATGCGATCGACGCCTCCGGCAAGACGGTCGTGTTGTCCTCCGACCGTCACCCGCGCAACATCGCCTCGCTGTCCGAGCCGCTGGTAGACCGCTTGATCGCCGCCATGGTCGTGGAGGTGTACCCGCCGGACTTCGCCACCCGCCGGGAGATCCTTCGCCGCCGGGCCGTCGCGATGGGCCGCCCCCTGCCCGACGAGGTCCTGGACTTTCTGGCGCGGCGGATCACGCGTAACGTGCGCGAGCTCGAGGGCGCCCTGCATCAGCTCGTCGCGATGGCGTCCCTGACGAAAGAGTCGATCGGGCTCGATCTGGCCCGGCGTACCGTGGAGCAGTGCGGCTCGCGTGGGCGCCGACCGGACCCGGACGACATTGAGCGGCTGACCGCGGCGCACTTCGGCGTCACCTGCGAGGCGCTGCGCTCGGACTCGCGCGATCGTACGGTGACGCAGGCGCGTGCCATCGCGATGTACCTCCTGCGGAAGCATACCTGCCTCAGTTCACCCGAGATCGGCCGGCGGTTGGGCAACAAGCAGCACTCGACCGTGCTGATGGCCGTTCGTCGCGTGCAGATGGCGCTCGACCACGGTGGCACAGCTCTGTGGCGGACGCCGGGCGGCATCCGCGAAGTCCCGATGGCCGAAGTGCTCGACGAACTGGAACAGCGGCTGCTTCAGCGGCGGGAGTCGTAGCGCGGCGCGCGTTTGGCCTGCGGGGCCTTTCGACGCGCTACATCCTCGCACGCGTCGGGGTTAGAATCCTTTTGGTGGTGTCCGGATACCGCCCGGCGCGGTCCAGGTGCGGGGCGCGCGACAGGAAAGAGTTTATGAGCTGGCGAAGACTGATTCGGCGGACGCCGGGGCTAATCACACTGGGCGGCGTGGTATGGGTGAACGGCTGTCTGGCCGCTTTGGAACGCAACGTCGATATTCTCATGGCACCCAACGCGCTCGAGAACGCGCTGGTCGCCTCGTACAGCCCCGTGCGCAACCTGCTGGACTTTTTCATCCGTTGGGTCTACTGAGAAACGGATGGCCGCGCTGATCATACGCTTCCCCGGCGGCACGGTGCGGCGTGTCGAGCTGTCGCGCCGCCCGCTGACGTTGGGGCGCTCAGCGAGCTGCAATGTTCAACTCCCGGGGGACGACGTGTCGCGCGAGCACGCCGAGGTGTGGCTGGACGAGAGCGGGCAGGTGCTCGTCGCAGACAAGCGCTCCAAGAACGGGACACGCGTGGACTTCGGCGAGCCGTTCCGCAACGCCATCCGCACTGCGACGCGCTGCATTCGGATCGGAGCTTACGAGATCGAGGTGGTCGGCGCCCCGGCCGCGGACGAGCCCGATACGCAGGTCCGCTTCCAGCATGACCCGCCCACGCTCCAGGGCGAGAAGACTTTCTTCCCTTCCGCGCGCCTGCTGAGGCTCGAACTCAATCAGCGCCGGCTCGAACTCCTTATGAGCCTTACCGAGCGCGTCGGGGGCGTGTTCGAGCGCCGACAACTTCTCGAACAAGCGCTCGATTCCTGCTGTGAGGCGCTAGGCTTCGAACGGGCCCTGATCGCCCTGAAAAATCCCCGCGGCGACACGGAGATGCCCCTGACGCGGAACGTCGACCGCGACGAAACCGGCGCATATACGGTCAGTCGCACGCTCATCAACAAGGCGCTGGTGCACGGCGAGTGTGCCGTCGTAAACGATCTGGCGGCCGACTTGGCCGGCAATATTTCCGACAGCCTGGTGCGCTTCCCGATTCGTTCCGCCCTCTGCACGCCCATTTTGCACGGCGACGAGATCTTGGGCGTAATCTACGGCGACCGCGTGACGACGACCTCGCGTTATGGGCCGGAGGACGTCGCGTTTCTGGCGGCCATCGCGCGGCAAGTCGGGACGGGGATCGTGAATCTGCGACTGCTGGCGCGGCACCTGGAGTTGCAGAAGGTGCTGGACGAGCTGCGCCAGGCCCGCGCGATCCAGCAAGCGCTGTTCCCCGGCGGGCCGCTCGAAAGCGGCGGCGTGCGGGTGGCGGGCTACAACGCGCCGTCGTCCCACGTCGGCGGCGATTACTACGACTATTTTGAACTCGGCGAGGGCCGCATCGCCCTGGTCATTGCCGACGTGACGGGCCACGGTCTGCCCGCCGCTCTGCTGATGGCCAACTTCCAGGCGGCCGTCCGAGTGGCGCTGACCGCGGACGTCCCGCTGTCGGCCCTGGCGCAGCGTCTCAACCAGCACGTGTGCCGCAGCAGTGCCAACAACATGTTCATCACCGCGGTGCTGGGGCGGCTTGATCTGCGGACAGGCTTGCTGGAAGTAGTGAATGCAGGGCATCCGGCGCCGGTGCTGCTGGGTCGGTCCGGTACTCGCATCCTGGAGCCGGGCATCGCGCTGCCGCTGGGCGTTGAGGTGGAGGAGGAGTATCCCGTGCAGCGCGTGGAGGCTTCCGAGGGCGTCGAGGCCGCGTTGTTGTACACGGACGGTCTGATCGAGGCGGAGAACGCTGTCGGTCAGATGCTGCACCTGGAGCCCGTACTCACGGCGCTCTCAGCCCTGCGTACCCGCTCCTGCGAGGCTGTCCTGCAGACCACGTTGGGGGTTGTGAACAGCCACCTGGCGGGCGCCAAGAACGCCGATGACCTGACGTTGCTTGTCCTGCATTGCCCGCGCGGGTGACAGTCGAATGCCCGCTGTCACGTACGCGCTGGGGGGATGTCCCGGGTTCGGATGCGGCGTAGACGCGCCTTACCCCGCCAGCCACGCGGACAACAGGTCCACGGCCGCCAGCGCGTCTTTGCGATGCAGCGATTCCGTCACCGTGTGAATGTATCGCGTCGGGACTGACAGCGTTATCGTGCGGGCTCCGGCCCGGGCACGCTGCACGGCCCCCGCATCGGTTCCGCCGCGCGGCAGGATCTCACGCTGAAACGGAATCTTGCGGGCCTTGGCCAAGGCGACGAACTCCTCGAACAATTGGCGATCGCTGATGCTGGCGCTGTCCATGACCTTGATCGCGACGCCCTTGCCGAACTCGGTCACGGCATCGTCCTTGTTGATCCCGGGGGTGTCGCAGGCCAGCGTCGTGTCGATGCAGATGCCGATATCTGGCTCGATCCCGTAGGCGGCGGTCGTGGCTCCGCGCAGCCCCACCTCCTCCTGGACGCTGGCGACGAAGTAGATGTCGTAGGGGGAGCCGCCACCGCGGCGCGGCGTCCTGGCAGCAGGTCGATCGCCGTCACCGGGGACAAGGTATCCGAGGCCGTACGTCTTGCGGATTGCGTTGATGCCGACCCACAGGGCGATGCGGTTATCCATGGCCTTCCCGCACACGGCGTCGCCGACGAACTCTGTTGTCTGGGCGAGGGTCACGGGGTCGCCGATCTCGACCAGTTTCTCGACTTCTTTCTTAGGTCGAAACAGGTCTACGCAGAACTCGCGGATCTCGGGCACCTTCTTCTTTTCTTCCTCCGACGCGATGTGCACTGGTTTGCCAACCGGGTTCAGCACGCCGACGATGTCCTGTCGGCTGTGGACCACCACTCGCCGCGCGAACAGGTTACGCGGGTCGAAGCCGCCGACGTTCTGAAGCCGTAGGAAGCCGTTCTCGTCGATGTAGCGAACGTAGAAGCCGATTTCGTCCATGTGGCAGGCCAGCATGACGCGCAGGGGTCGGTCGGGGCCGGCGTGAGCCCCACGCCGGGCGGGTTTCTTCGTGGCACGCCTAAGGCAAATGAGGTTGCCCATCGGGTCGACGCGGGTCTCGTCCCACAGCTCGCGCGTGTGCCGGAGGATGACGTCGCGGACGCGTTCCTCGCGGCCCGGAACGCCGGGGGTTTCGGTCAGGAGCTTGAGAAACTCGAACGGCGCGTGGTCGACAGCAGGCATGTGACACCTTTCGACGAATCGTGAACGGGGTACTGCGAATTCAATATGGCGGTAGTGTACGCGGACCGCCTCGGGACGCCAGTGCAGGACTGCATCCGGGCTGCGTTCCAACCGTAGAAGAACCGGTCGGCCCGTGCAACCCGGTCGCTACAGCCGGGCGCCGGGACGTGGTACGATCCTGTCCGGCTCTGCGTGGCGTGGTCGACAGCAGCGGTGGCTTTTGCAGCGGGTGGCGCATGAAAACCTTCGGATGGCAATGTGGTTGTATCGGCATTCTGACCACTCTGATCGCGACCAGTGCACTGGCGCAGGTCCCGACCGGCACGCCGGACTCTGGCCCCGTCTTGGCAGCCTCGGCCCCGGCAACGGCGGGAGCAGATGAGAGCACCCAAGGTACGTACGTCGTGCTCGGCATTCCGGGGCCACGTCTGGGAGTGGAACCCGATTACTCGGACCGGCGAGCGCCATTCTGGCCGGACCTCAGTCCGGCGACACTGGGCTGGTTTGCCGCGGTCGCCATATTGGCTCTGCTGTTCCGGCCGCGGCCGCTCGTGAGTCTGCGCAACGTGGACGCGCTGGTGCTGGCCGGCCTCGGCCCACTGCTGGCGCTGCGCGAGGATACGTCGCCCGCAGCGCTCGGCCAGACCTGCCAGTGGTGGGTCTACATCGGGTTGACCGCGGCGGCCGCGTACTGGCTGGTGCGCGGGATCGGGCTGTTGCTCGCGCGGCGGACGATGTGGCGTGAGGACCCGGCACCGCGTGGCGCGTTGGCGATTCTCCTGATTGTGGGCTTGGTGCTGAGTGTGCACCAGATCGCGACCGCGCCGCTGTCGGCCGGCTCCCACGATGGCATCTTGGGCGGCCTGTACACCATTGCGACTGGCAAGCTGCCTTGTGGCGAGCCGGACGTACCCGATGGACGCTCCCCCCTGTTGTACCTCGTGCACGCTGCGGCTCTGCGCGTCGCCGAGCCAACGATCGTGCTCGACGAGAGCGTGGCGCCGACCGGAATGACCTGGCACAACCGCGAACTCTGGCAGACGGGCAAGTGGTGGGAGGAAAGCGACTTGGCGGCGGAGCGACTGGTCAACGTGGTGCTGTTCATCGCGCTGTTGCTCGGGCTGTACGTTCTGGGCAACCGGCTGCATTCCCCCGCCGCCGGCGGGCTTATGGTCGCGGTGCTGTGTCTTTTGCCCGCGACCCGGGAATGCCTGCCGCACCCGGAAATCATGTTGCCGACGGTGCTGGTCACCTGGGCAGTCGCCTTGGCGCTGTTGCCGGTGCTGGGCGGACTGCTGGGCACGTTCTGTCTCGTCCTTGCCGGCGTGGCTTGGCCATGGGCTTGGCTTGGCTTGCCGGTCATGCTCGGCTTCTGTTGGCGGCGAACCTGGCACGGACTGGGCAGCGTGCTGGGGCTGGCCGGTGGGCTGGCCTTGATCGGACTCGGTTTGTTGCACCTCGTGCAGCCGACAATCCCTCGGGCGACAGCCGCCCTGACACTGGCTGGCGCGCCGCCGACCTACGAGGTCCGTTTGGCCGCCGAGGGTACGCTCACCGTCCATCGCCGCGAGCCGCCCGCGGAGCAGTCGCAGCCGCGGGTGCTCACCCGCTGGCTGTGGCAAGCCTTGGTAAACGCGGAATCGGTGTCGCTGCGGCGTGCCATGGAGTTGTCGCCGAGCTTGCGTATCGACTGGCCGAATGATCTGAACGAAACGGCTGTCCTCTTCCGCCAGGTGGACCCGAACCCGGCGGCACAGGCGGCACTGCTGCCCAGCTACCGGACGTGCGTGGCGGAGCTGCCGCCCGCAGACCGTCTGGCGGTGGCGCTGCGGACGGTGCTGGAGGCGGTATGGATGCCGCGCGTCGCGCCGTCGCCGCTGATACCGGAATCGTGGGCGGTCTGGACGCACGCCGCTGCCGGCGCCTGGCAAGAGGCCGGTTGGGTGGTAAACGCGCGGCGTGGGGTCAAGCTGGCGGCCGGACTGTTGACCATCTGGGCGGCCTTCGCGGTGTTTTTCGGGAACCGTGCCCGCCCGCGGCACCTGGTGGGGGCGATGCTGATACCCGTGGCGGCGGGACTGATCGCCAGTGCGCAGGGCGCGGCGGCCAATCTCGTCTGGCTCGCGCCCCTGGTGACCGCGTTGCTGATCGCGCAGGACAGCGCGGAGCCGGAGCCGATCGTGGTGGGCGCAACGGCGGCGGGCCCCGCGGCCGACCTCGGGCCCGAACCGCGTATCACCGTCAACCGGTGATTGACCCGCGTGGCGCGGCGCGGTATCGACGGACGTATGAGTACACGCGAGACGATCGCGGTCCTGGATTTTGGGAGTCAGTATTCGCAACTGATCGCGCGGCGGGTGCGCGAGAATCACGTCTATAGCGAGCTGTTCCCGCCGGACACGCCGCCCACGCGGCTGCGGGAACTGGGGGTGAAGGGCATCATTCTGTCGGGCGGGCCGGCGAGCGTGTACGCCGACGGCGCGCCACGTTGCGATCCCGGCGTCTTCGAATTGGGGGTTCCGGTCCTGGGTATTTGTTACGGGATGCAACTGGCCTGCCAAATTCTGGGGGGCAACGTGCGCGCCGCGCGGAGCCGGGAGTACGGACGCGTGCGCCTGCGTGTGCACCGGCCGATTGACATCTTCGCCCACGTGCCGCAGGACATCATCGTGTGGATGAGTCACGGAGACGTGGTCACGGAGATCGCCCCCGAGTTCGAGAGTCTGGCGGCCACCGACGCCTGTCCCATCGCCGCCGTGCGCCACCGGACGCGACCGGTCTTCGGCGTGCAGTTTCACCCCGAGGTGACCCACACGCCCAACGGCGAGCAGATGCTGCGGAACTTCGTGTACAACATCTGCGGCTGCCGCGGCGACTGGCGGGTGGAGAACGTGATCGAGTCGTCCGTCCGCGAGATCCGGCAGCGCGTCGGTCCGTCGGAGCGCGTGATTTGTGGGCTGTCCGGCGGCGTGGACAGCAGCGTGACCGCTGTTCTGATTCACCGCGCGATCGGCGACCGACTGGTCAATATCTTCGTGGATAACGGACTGTGCCGACGACGCGAGGCGGAGCTGGTGGCGCTGACGTTTCGCGACCACTTCGGCATGGACCTGCACGTCGTGGATGCGGGGGAGCGGTTCTTGCGTCGCTTGGCCGGCGTCACGGACCCGCAGGAGAAACGCCGAATCATCGGCCACGAGTTCATCGAAGTCTTCAAGCAGGAGGCTCGTCAGATCGCGGGCGCCCGATTTCTGGCGCAGGGCACCATCTATCCCGACGTGATCGAGTCCGGCCGCGGGCGGTCGGTGCATGCGGCCGTGATCAAGTCCCACCACAACGTCGGGGGCCTGCCGGCCGAGCTGGGCTTCGAGCTGATCGAGCCGCTGCGGGACCTGTTCAAGGACGAGGTGCGCCTGCTCGGCGAAGCGCTCGGACTGCCAGAAACCCTGGTCTGGCGCCATCCGTTCCCGGGCCCGGGCCTGGCCGTGCGCATCATCGGCGAGGTAACGCCCGACCGGCTGGAGCTCCTCCGTTCCGCGGACGAAATCCTGTTGGAGGAGTTGGCGGCTGCCGGCTGGTACCGGCGGGTCGCGCAGGGCTTCGCCGTGCTGGTGCCTGTGCCCAGTGTCGGGGTGATGGGCGATGGTCGCTCCTACGAAGGGCAGCACGTCTGCGTCGTGCGGCTGGTCGAGTCGAAGGACTTTATGACCGCCGATTGGGTTCGCATCGACCAGGAAGTGCTGGCGACGATCAGCAATCGCATCATCAACGAGGTCCCCGGGATCAACCGCGTCGTGTACGACATCTCCAGCAAACCCCCCAGCACGATCGAGTGGCAGTAGAGATCGGATTGGCGCGGCCCGTGTTCGCCGCCGGCCGGCGTTGCGCGACGTCCGCGGTTGCAATCGCGCCGCGGCGCTGGTATTCGTGCCACTATGGCGAAGCTGCGATTCGGAATCTGCGGTTTGGGTTTCATGGGACGGAGCCACTTCGCGCGGCTGCGCGATCACCCGCGAGCCGCGGTCGTCGCGGTCTGCGACCGTGACCCGCGCCGTCGCGCCGGCGACTGGCGGGAGCCGCTGGGAAATCTCGACCTGGGCGCCGGTGACGCGCCGCAGGCAGCGCTGGCGGGCGTGGCCGCCTACGAAACCCCGCAGGAGCTGATCGCCGACCCGCGCGTCGACGCGGTCCTGATTGCCCTGCCGACGCCGCTGCACGCGCCTGTGGCCCTTGCCGCTCTGAAGGCCGGCAAGCACGTGCTGACCGAAAAGCCGATGGCGACGCACGTCGGGGAGTGTACGCGAATGATCGAGGTCGCGCGGACGACCGGACGGACGCTCATGGTCGCCCACTGCCTGCGTTTCTGGCCGCAGTACGTGGCGATCAAGCAGGCCGTGGACGAAGGCCGTATCGGAGCGGTGCGCTTCATGACGCTGCGCCGGCTGGCGAGCCCGCCCACGTACTCTGCCCAGAACTGGCTGCGCGACGCGGCCCAGAGCGGCGGTGCGCTCTTGGACCTCCACATCCACGATGTGGACTTCGTGCAGTACATGCTCGGAATGCCGGAGGTAGTGCACGCGCGCGGGCTGCAAAATGCCGCCGGCGGCATCGATCACGTGGTCGCCACCTATCGATATGCCGACGGATGTTACGCGGCGCTCGAAGGCGGCTGGGCGTTCGCCCCGCCCTGGCCGTTCGAAATGGCGATTACGGTCCACGGCGAACGCGGGACCATTACATGGAACTCCACCCGCGGCGACGACGTGTTGCTCTACTGCGGCGGACCGCAGCCCGAGGCGATTCACGCGGGCGGCGATGCGTTGCGAGCGGAGCTCGATTACTTCATCGACTGCGTGTTGAGCGGCCGGCCCGTAGAGCGCTGTACCCCTGTTTCCTCGCGCATCAGCGTGGCATTGACCTGGCTGGAACGACGTTCCGTCGAGACGGGGCGGACGATGCACTTGTCACCCCGCCTGCGTGCCGCGTGGGAGAGCTGATTGCGGGACTTGTTACCCGTCACTGGCGGGCGGGGATGCAGTCCCGCGTCGCTGCTACTCGTTGCTGCGTCGTTTCGACGTTTCCTGAAACGTGACCTTCAGGGTCAGCTCCTGCCCCTTGCGTAAGACCTTGATTTCTACGCTATCACCGGGTTTGAACCCTTTGAGAGCATCCATGTAAGCGTAAATGTCCCGGATCTTCCGGTCGCCGATCTGGACGATGCGGTCCCCGTCCTGCATGCCGGCCGCCTTCGCCGCACCGCCGTCGGCGACGACCTCTGCGACGACGCCGCCCTGTTCGTCGCCGGCGATGTCCGGGGTGATGCCGAGTCGCACACGTGGCATGGCGGGTGTGGCCGCCTCCCCGCGGGTGGCTGGGCGGGTGGCCGCCTTGTCGGCCTCCTGGGCCTCGCGCTCGTGTTCGACGCCGGGCTTGACCTGCTGGTATTCTGGCTCGACCTCGACCGGCTGTTCCTGGAACGTGGGGCCGCTGTCCATGTTCGCCAGCTCTCGCACGATGGCATGGAACATGCCGAGGATCTTGACCGCGCCATCGGCGTCAATCAGCTCCCAGTCATCCTCGGGCATGTGGTACTGCCGGTGCACCCCGGTCATGGGGAACAGGTAGGGTATGTTGCTCCGATAGAAACTGGCGTGATCGCTGGCACCGGTAAATCCGCTGGCCGCCCGGTAGCGAATATCGAATTGCTCCGCCGCTCGGCGTACGAGCTCGTCGAACTCCAGCCCGCTGGGAATACCGAAGATGACGAACTTGTCCTGGCTGAGGCGGCCGATCATGTCAAAGATCACGACTGCCCGGATACGTTCCAGGCTCACGGTCGGATGCTCCACGAAGTGCTTGCTGCCCAGCAGCCCGAGCTCCTCTCCACTGAACGCAATGAACAGCACCCCACGTCGCAGGCCACCTTCCCGCCCGAGCACGCGGACCATCTCGATGATGCCCGCGACGCCGGAGGCGTTGTCGTCCGCCCCGTTGTGAATCACAGGCGTCTTGTCGCGGCTGCGCCAGTTCGGGACGCGTCCGAGATGATCGTAGTGTGCGCCCAAGACGACGATTCCGTCATCGCCGTCCCGCCCCGGCAACAGTCCCAGCACGTTCCGCGTGGAAAAACGGTTCGGCTCGATCCCGGGCCGCAGCCGAACGTGAATGCCCAAGTCGGCCGACAGCGGCTTACGTTCCTGGTCGAGCTTTTGTTGCAGCTCGTCGAGGTTGCCGAATTTCGCGCGTTGCAGTAGCGCCTGCGCCAGGGCCCGCGAAACGTGCACCATCGGCAAGTCGTGCGTCTGGGTGCTCAGCTCCTCGCTGAACTCGAACAGGGCGTCGTCCAGCCCCTCCCGCCGCGGGTTCACGATCAGCAGGGCCCGGGCTCCGTGCCGCGCCGCGGTTACAGCCTTCGTTCGGAACTCCGCGTACACAGACGGCTCGCGCCCGCCGAAATCCGCATTCGGGTCGTCACTCTGCGGTTCGAAGCGAAAGATCAACAGAATCTTCCCGGCGGCGTCAAAACCGGCATAGTCGTTGTAATCGTGCAGATCGGCCTCGATGCCGTAGCCGGCAAACGCGAGCGGTCCCTCCACGTCCTCCGGAGCCGAGAAAGGCAGGGGAACCCAGTCCCGACGAACCTGCCACGATTGATCCAGCCCCTCAACGTCCAGCCGGGCTGCGCTTTCGACAATTTTCTTGCCGCGGCGGATTTCGAACGACTGAAACCACGTGCCATTCTCGCCCGCCGGTTTCAGGCCGGCGGCCGCGAATTGGCGTGCGATGTACTCGGCGGCCAGCTCAATGCCCTCGGTCCCCGGCTGACGTCCTTCCAGTCGATCGTCGGCGAGGTACTTCACGTGCGTCAGGTACGCGTCCGGGTCGAACAGCGTTTCCGTATCTCGAGCGGCGGCCGCGGTTCCCAGGAAGACCGACAGAAAGAAAAGGCAGCCCGCGCGGCGTGCGAACTTGCCGCCGTGCGCTCGCGGGCTCGCTCGGACTACGCGCGCGGGTCCGACACTGCGGACCTGTGTCGCAGTGCGGTGGCGAAACGCTGCGTGGTCAGTTTGCGGCGGTTGCTGATGTGACATTCCGGCTCTCCAGTAGGCCTGAGGCGAAGGCCCTGCGGCCCGAACCTGCTGCTGTATGATAGCGGCTACGTCGCGGGTTGATTGTCCTAGGGGCGCGCCTAACATCAAAACAAGGTGTTGGGCCCTCCGGGGCATGGTTGGCAAACAAGACCTCAAACTTCGTGGCAGGAGGTGGAATTGTGCGCGTTGTCCAAACATTCTTGCTCGTCGCCGCTGGTCTCGCCATCGTCGGGGTCGGGATGAGTTCGGCTGCCCTTGCTTCCACGACGGTCTACTTCGGGGAGCCGGACTTTGTGTGGCACCACTCCGGGGGTCTGGCCAGTCCGTACCATATTTGGGTCGCCGGCGACTACTGGGCCCAGACGTTTGCGAACACGGGGCAGCCGTCCGCCGACCAGATGTGGTTGACGCTGTTCGTCGACAGCAATCTGCTTTCGACCGGCAACCAACTGAACCTGGACGTTCTGCTTAACGCCAACGTTGTTGGCAGTGCTTCCATTCCAGCCGGAGTTCTGGGTCCGCAGGATTATTTTTTCACGTTCCCGACGACGGCGGGATCGGACTACACGATCCAGATTCGCGCGACCAACACGATTCCCTCCCTGGGTGGTGCGGTTTCCATCGGACTGGAAGAGCGTTCCTTCGCGACGCTCGCTCCCGAACCCGCCGGTCTGCTTCTCTTGAGCGGCGCACTTCTTGCGCGACGACGATACTCACGTTGACCGCATCTCCGAAGCCCGCGCGAGACGGTCCGGCGCTCCGCCCCGACCAGCTACATGGCAGGCGCGGTCGGCCGGGAGCGGTATCGGAACCGGTGTTTCGGAACTCCCGGCTGTCACTCGCCGGATAGTTGCAGTCCGCGCCGGCGTGAGGAAATTCGTACCGACTGAAACGGTCAGAATGCAGCAGATTTGACTCTGGCAGGTGCGCGGGCCATACGATCAAACAGAATGCGATTTTGTTAACAAGGGCCGCCGCAGGCGCCCCGACTCAGGGCGCGCCAGGAGGGCATAGAGATGACCAACACCGTGAGCCGTTGGCTCGCGTCGGCGTTGCTGGCTGCTGGACTGACGGGGGCCGCATCCGGTTCCACCACGCTCGTGTTCAGCGAGCCGGACTTCGTATGGCATCACACAGGCGGGCTGGCCACGCCCTACCACATCTGGGTGGCCGGCGACTACTGGGCGCAGGCGTTTCCCGGCACCACTCAGGGCGTGACGGACGAGATGTGGCTTACGCTGTTCGTCAACAGTAATTATCTGACCTCTGGCAACCAGCTTAACTTAGACGTGATACTCAACTCGAACGTGGTAGGCAGCTTCAGCATTCCAAGCGGCGCCACCGGTATGCAGACCTACCACTTCTCGTTTTCTCCGATGGTCGGCCCGGACTATTCCATCCAGCTCCTGGCTACGAACACCGTGCCGCCGCTCGGCGGCTCGGTCTCGATCGGCCTGAATGGGCAGTCGTACGTCACGCTGGTTCCAGAACCCGCGCCGTTGGCCCTGCTCGCTTTTGGGCTGCTGCGCCGCAGACCGCGCTAGCGGACAGGGTTGCCAGGGCTCTGGGCAAAGCGCTTCCACCGAGAAAGCTGCATAGCCGACGGCGGGGACTCTTTTCTTGCGTCGGACATTGCCGACTGGGGTATGCGCTAGACCGGCTGTCTGGACACGCTCCCATACGCCAAAGCGCGTCGGCGCGGACGTCGCCCTGCGTGCCCTTCTTTTGAATCCGCAAGGCAGCCAGCGCTATNCTCGGGGGCGATGGACAACGTTACTCATTCCCTGCTCGGTGCGNCCCTGGCCAAGACGCGGCTGGGAGAAAGCAATCCGCTCGCACCCGTGGCGCTTGTCGTCGCCGCAAATGTCCCAGACTTCGAGAACTTCGCGCTGGCGTTTTTCGATCGCCCGACGAACATGGTCCATCATCGCGGTCTGTCCCATTCGGTCGTCGTGCTGGCGATTCTGATTCCGACCTTCGCCGCAGTGGTCTGGTGGTTGGGTCGCCGCGTGCGCCCCAACGGACGGCCGGGGTCGTTCTCCACGCTGCTGCTGGGCATCGCGCTGGCCGTGGGTTCCCATCCACTGCTCGACTGGCTGAACACCTATGGCGTGCGGCCGTGGCTGCCGTTTGACGCGACGTGGTACTACGGCGATCTGGTGTTCATTGTCGATCCCTGGCTGTGGTTGCTGCTTGGCGGCGCCGTGTGTCTGGCGGGGCGGCGGACGCGCGGCGGCAGCCTCGCGCTCGGGACATTGGCGCTGCTGCTGACCACGGCTGTCATCGTCTACGCGGACCTGGGACCGCGCGTCCTTTTGCCGCTGTGGCTTAGCGGTGTCACAGCTCTGGTCCTGGGACGGTGCACGACGTTCGGCGTCCGTCGTCCGAACGTGGTGGTAGTGGCGTTTCTGGCGCTGTGCGTCGCGTACGTCGGATTTCTCGCCTGGGCCGGTCGCACGGCTTGGAGGATGAGCCAACCGCTGATTGCTGCGGAACTTCCCGCCGACGAGGCGATTGTCCGCCACAGCGTGTCGCCTCAACCCGCAGACCCCCTCCGCTGGCAGGTCGTCGCGCAAACGCGCCGTGCGGTGTACCGCCACACGTTCTCTATCCTTGCCGGTCCCGGCGGTATTACTCGGTTTCCCACCCGGCTGGATGACCCGCACGTGCAGGCGGTGCTCCAGACCCACGCGGGGCGCGCGTGGCAGGTATTTGCCCGACACCCAGTGGCGGCGGTTGCCGTCGAGCGCGGCCGCTTGCGCGTGTACCTGATGGATGCGCGGTACGGGCTGTTTCCGGCGGGGAACTTTGCGAGTGTGATCGTGGATGTCGGCAGTGTGCCTCGGTACTAAGGCTGTGTGACCCGAGCGGTGCGGGCGCAGTTTCGAAGCCACCTTTGTTCAGCGATTGTGCGTGGTGGCGGGGCGTGCCGCCAGACGTGAGGCGTGCCCGCGGTCCGGACCTGGGCGTTTCTTCGTGCGCGATGCTCGGTGACCGCACGTTGCGAGCTGCCAAACGGGACGGAAGTCGGCCGCGAGCCGCGCTAGCGCGGGATTTCGTCGATCTTGGCTGCCAGGACGAAGTCGCTCTCTGTCAGGCCGTCGATCTTGTGCGTGTAAATCTTGATCTCGACGCGGCCCCACGTCAGGTAAATGTCCGGATGGTGGCCTTCGCGCTCTGCCAGCTCTCCCACGCGATTGACGAACGCGAGCGCTGAAACGAAATCGGGGAACGACCACGCTTTGTACAGGTGGTGATTCTGGATCACTTCCCACCCATGAAGCTGATCGATCAGGGGAATGATCTGATCCGCGGTCAGCGGCGGCACTCCACCCCGACACGGAACGCACTGTTTTTTCGTCAGTTCTGACATCGACGACTCCGCGTCTTGTTGTCGATTATAGTCCTACGCGGTTGCTATCGCCGCATGGCGGCGTTTGGGCACATTTACGTTGACAGCGCGCGCGACACGTCCTATGCTTCCGAGGGCTAAGGGTGCGAGTGAAGGTGTACTCGCAGGCATCTCGAATGGTCGGGCCGCCATTCGTCTGAGCTGCATGTCCGCCGTCGCCGCCACACATGGTGTGCCGGGGCTGTGGACGTGGAGGCTGGGACGATGTCGTCGGAACCGAATCGCACCCCACCGGCGCCACCCGAGATCAGCAGCATCGGGGTGTTGGCAGCCCGCGTCGTGTGGATGCTGTTAGGTCCGCTGGCGCTGCTGGTGCTGGCCTATGGGATCGTGCGGGCCGGCCCCGGCTGGCGGACCGCCTGGGACGCGGTTTTTCTACTTGTGGTGGCCCTCATGATCGCGGCGCGCTGGTTCGAACAGCGCTCGGGCACCGCGACCACCGTGACCGGGGAACCGGCCAGCCCGGCCCACTTCCGTCGCTACGTGCGTGTGCTCGTGCCGGTGGCCGCGGTTGTCTGGGTGGCGGCCAACCTGCTCGCGTGGCGTGGCGTCGCTGTCTAGCGCAACCGGCATTGGACCGCGGGCCGGGCGGTCCTTCGTGTCGGGTCCATCCGAATTTTGCCGCGGGGGCGGTGGAGCGTGGTCCGGCCAGTGCTGCCGGAGAGTGTGGTGTGGAACAGGGCATGGAGAAACCCGTTTTTTGCGTGTTAGGGGCCGGGCACGGTGGCTTGGCGATGGCCGGTCATCTCGCCCTGATGGGGTTCGAAGTGCGCCTGTACAACCGCTCGCCCGAGCGGCTGTGTCCAATTCAGACCATGGGGGGAATTGCGGTCGAAGGCGAGGTCGAGGGCTTCGGGCGCGTGGCCCTGGCGACCACCGACGCCGGTCAGGCCGTACGCGACGCGCACGTGCTGTTGGTGGTGGTGCCCGCGACGGCGCATCGTGACATCGCGTTGTCGGTGGCCCCGCACCTGGTGGATGGACAGTGCATTGTGCTGAACCCGGGACGAACCTTCGGGGCGCTGGAGTTTCGGCAGGTGCTCACGGCGGCCGGCGTGACGGCCGACGTGATCGTGGCCGAAGCCCAGACCCTGATTTATGCGTCGCGGGCGACCAACCCGGGTCAGGTCCGAATCTTTCGGATCAAGAATTCCATTCCCGTCGCATCCATCAAGGCCTACAGGATTCCGGTCGTCCTGCGACTACTCCGTCAGGCATACCCGCAGTTTGTGGCGGGGGACAACGTATTCAAAACCAGTTTCGACAATATTGGAGCCGTGTTTCATCCCGCGCTGACCGTGCTGAATGCCGGCTGGATCGAAGACGACGCGGAGTTCCAGTTCTACCTGGAGGGCTGCTCGCCGTCCGTGGCCCGCGTCCTCGAACGGCTCGACGCCGAGCGCGTCGCCGTGGCCGAGGCGGTCGGTTTCCGCGCCATGACGGCCCGTCAGTGGCTGTATTTCGCGTATGAGGCGACGGGGCGCAACCTGTACGAAGCCATGCATGCCAACCCCGGTTATCGCGGGATCATGGCTCCGACCACCCTGCATATGCGCTATTTGTTGGAGGACGTGCCCGCGAGTCTCGTCCCGATCGCGAGTCTCGGGCAGATGCTGGGTGTGCCGACCCCGACGATCAATGCGGTGATCGATCTAGCCGGCGCCCTGCTGGAGATGGACTTCCGCGCCACCGGGCGCACGGTCGAGCGGCTCGGCATCGTCGGTATGTCCGTCCGCGACCTGCGCCTGCTGGCCATCGGCGAGGAGGAAAAGAAGTGAAAGGTCTGGCTCTGGGCGCCACGATCGGCGACTGCGTCCATGCGGCCGGGCTGCTCAACTTCCTGCGTCTGGCAGAGGCGGAGGGCTACCGCACGCGGTTCCTCGGGTTGCGGCAAACGCCGGCCCAGATCGCCGACGAAGTCAGCCGTCAAAGTCCGAGCCTGGTCGCCATCGGGTACCGCCTTACACCGGAAACTCTGACGGGCTTGCTGGCGGAGTTGCAGGCGATATTACCGGAGGCGGTGCGGAGCCGTACGCGTTTCGTGTTCGGCGGCACCGCGCCTGCGGCCGAGGTCGCCGCGCGCAGTGGGCTGTTTGTTCGCACCTTCTGCGGGGGCGAAAGCGTAGATGAGGTCCGCGCGTTTCTTCAGGGGACCCAGACCGCCGGCGAGTCCGTCATTCCCGCACAGACGCTGGTCGAGCGCGTCCGGCAGACGGCTCCGTTCCCGCTGTTGCGGCACCACTTCGGCCGGCCGACCGTGGCAGAGACCGTCGCCGGCGCGCGGGAAATTGCCGCGTCGGGGGCGCTGGACGTCCTGTCGATCGGACCGGATCAGAATGCTCAGGAGCACTTTTTCGAGCCGGAGCGGATGGACCCGCGGCAGGACGGTGCCGGCGGCGTGCCCCTGCGTCGGGAAGAAGACCTGACCGCGATTTTCGAAGCCACGCGTTGCGGAAACTATCCGCTGGTGCGCTGCTACGCGGGCACGCGCGACCTGCTGCGCTGGGCTGAGATGAGCCTGCGTACGATCCGCAACGCCTGGGCCGCGATCCCGCTCACGTGGTACAGCCGGCTGGACGCGCGGTCGCAGCGGCCGCTGCGCGAGGCCATCACGGAGAATGTCAGCGTGATGCGGTGGTATGCGGAGCGCGGCGTTCCGGTCGAGTCGAACGAGTCGCACCATTGGAGCATGCGCGGCGCGCCGGACCCGGTCGCGGTAGTGACCGCATTTCTGGCGGCCTATAACGCCAAGCGCGCCGGCGTTCGCCATTACGTTGCCCAGTTCATGTTCAACACGCCGGCCGGGGTCACCCCGCAGATGGACCTGGCGAAGATGCTGGCCAAGCTGGAGCTGATCGGTGACCTGGAGGACGCGACCTTCACCGTCTTGCGCGAGGTGCGCGCCGGGCTGGGCTTCCTGTCGCCGCAGGCGAACCTCGCCAAGGGGCAGATGGCCGCGTCGGGCGTAATCGCCCTGACGTTGCGACCGCACATCTTTCACGTCGTGGGCTTCAGCGAGGGCGACCACGCCGCGACGGCCGCTGAGGTCATCGAGTCCTGTCAGATCGCGCGGGGGGCCATCGCCGCCGTGCTGGAGGGGCTGCCCGATATGGCGGCCGATGCGGTGGTGCAGCAGCGGAAGACGGAACTGGTTGACCAGGCGCAGTGTTTGCTGAAGGCGATTCGCCACCTGGACCCGCGCGGCTCCGATCCATGGGCGGACCCGGCGGTGTTAACCCGCGCCGTCGAGAGCGGCTTGCTCGATGCGCCTGGCCTGCGCGGCAACCCCCATGCCCGTGGACAGGTTGTAACCGCCGTGCTGCGCGGCGCATGTCGCACGATCGATCCGCAGACCGGGGCGGAACTGACAGAGGACGAGCGGATCCGGCGACTGACGTGACGCCCAGTACCGTCGGCGGGCCGACAGGGCGGCCCGCCGGACGGCCGAACGCCTCATCGCGTTGCCCGACCGCGTCCGCCCACCGCGTTGCTCGGCTACCGACACAGGTCGCGCCCTGGCGTGCCGGCGTGGCACTGGCCGCCGTCGCCGGAATGGGCGACAATCGGCGGCATGACCGCGAGCATGAGCAGGGTTGTTTCCCCCAAGCGCCTCGTTGATCTTACAGCTAGAGGGCGTCGCGTATGGACCTGCGTGTGACCACCAAGCACATTTCTAATGCCGCCGCGCTGCGTGAGGAGATCGAAACGAAGCTACTGGCGGCGCTACAACGCATCGAAAGCCGTGTGCTGCGTCTGGATGTACGGCTGGAGGACGTCACCGGGCCGCGGAAAGGTGGCCTGTGTCTGCGCTGCCGCATCAGCGTGCGTCTGAAGCCCAGTTCCGAGATCATCATCGAGGAGCTCGCTGACGATCCCCGGGCGGCCTTCGCCGTCGCGCTGGACCGCCTCAAGGCGGTTGTCAAACGCGAGGTCGGGCGTTTGAAGCGCGGCATAGGCGCTGGTTAATGCAGACGCTCCCGCGTCGGCGTCGCCACGAGACGACGTTGTGTGAATGTCGTGGCCGTGAGGGTCCAGAGGCGCCCGACCCCCGCGGCCCGTCGGACGCCGGCGAGCGCCCGCGGCTCCGTCTGAGGCGTGCACAGAGCGAGTCGCCCGGATAGACGCGGCGTAAACCGGTGGAACATAGTTGCCACGCGGCCCGCCCGCGGTCAGAATCGCCGGCCCGTGAGCGACTTGAGTACAAGCAGCGATCGCGCGGCCTTGTTGGGCATGTCGCCGACGGTGTCGGAAGTCTTGCCGGTGTCGGTGCCGCCGGCCGGCGTGGTTCGCGTGGCGGAGATTCTCCAGACTTTGCTCACGGGGCTGACGCTGGCCTTCATCTTCCGTGCCTTCCTGGTCGAGCCCTTTATCATTCCGACGGGGTCTATGGCGGAGTCGCTGCTGGGGGCCCACGCGACGCGCACCTGTCCTGCCTGCGGGTGGGAGTATGAGTTTGCGCCCCTGGCGACGAGCACGCCTACGGGAGTCGGCTTCGTGCGGCCGACGGTGATCGAATGTCCAAACTGCCACCACCGACTGACACCCAGTGCGACCGACACGGCGCCAAAGGCCGGCGACCGCGTGCTCGTCCACAAGTGGCCGTATGCCTTCCCCGGATTGCGGCCGCAGCGCTGGGAGGTCGTCGTTTTCCGTGACCCGGCCAACCCAGAGCAGCACTACATCAAGCGACTGGTGGGGCTGCCCGGCGAGAGCGTGGAAATCGTCGATGGCGACGTCTTCGTCGACGGGCGGATCGCCCGCAAGCCGCCCCGGGTGCAGCGCGGCCTTTGGTACCTCGTCTTCGATCAGGCGCATTTGCCCGTAGCCGCGCATGACGTGGAAACACGACCCCGCTGGATGCCCATGGATCTGCCGCCGGCGGAGGGCGGCGGCTGGACGGGCATGGATACGCGCGTCATCCGGTACTCTGCGTCGGATGGCGTCTCCCGGCGTCTGATTTTCAACCCGGATACTGCTCGGGAGTACCTGCGCGACTTCTACGCCTACAACCGCCGCTCGACCGGAAACTTCGTCGGTGACGTACGCATCCTGATGGATCTGACGTTCATCGGCGGTGACGGCTCTCTGGCGGTCGAACTGTTGCGGCCTCCGTATCGCTTCGCCGCGCGTTTCGATGCTGCCGGCACGGTTTCGCTGCATATGACCGCCAACGACACCGGCGAAGAGCGCACCATCGCAGCGCCGCGCGAGCTGGTCGTCCGGCCGGGACGTCCCGCCGCCGTGGAGCTCGGCCACGTGGACTACCGGGTTTACGTGAGGGTCGATGGGCGCGAGATCGCCGCAACCGGCGATGCAGAATATCAGCCAGATCTGGATCGACTACGCGCAGCCGGCCGCGGCACGGGCGTGGCCGTCGCCTTGGTCGCGTGCGACGTGCGGCTGGAAGTGCGCGGGCTGCGAATCGAGCGGGACGTGTACTACACGCGTAGCCCCCAGACGTGCCGGGCTTGGGCGGGTCGCCCTTTTGCGCTGGGGCCAGACGAGTACTTCGTGCTGGGAGACAACAGTCCGGACAGTCACGACAGTCGGGAATGGACGAGCGTGGGCTTTCACCTGCCGCCCGAAACGCGCCCGGGCATCGTTCCGGAGAGCCAGATTGTGGGGCCGGCGGCTTTCGTGTATCTTCCGGGCTTGCTGCCGTTGCGCGCCGCCGGCGGTCTGGCTATCCCCGACGTCGGCAGAGTGCGTTTTGTACGTTGAGGGGCGCGTGGACGGGTGCGAGAAAGCGAGTTGTCAACAATTGCAGGGCAGTTGCAGTCTTGAAACTCTATAGGACGTCCGCACGCGATTTCGGAACATGCGTTCAGGGCGGACAGAAACCGATTTCGGAAGCCGAGAAATCAGAGCAAGATGCTGTACACAAAAGACTTGCGTGCGACCGTGTCCTTCTCGTGACGGAGTAGATTCAGCGACTTCTTATCGGTCGCCCGCGCTATAATTCATCCTCAAAAACGTGCGCGACTTACGGCACTTTGCACAGGTTGTCCACAATACACGCCCCGCACGGGAAACAGTCTAATGCTGCTTGAGGCTGAGAACCTGGTCAAATCGTACGGCGGCCGGAGAGTCGTCGATCACGTGAGCTTCGAAGTCGATGCGGCCGAGATCGTCGGGCTCCTGGGTCCCAACGGCGCGGGCAAGACGACCAGCTTCCGTATGACTGTCGGCATGATCACGCCCGAGGGGGGGTACGTGCGCTTCAACGGCGACGACATCACGCACTTGCCGATGTATAAGCGCGCCCGGAGGGGGATCGGCTATCTGTCCCAAGAGCCCAGCGTTTTCCAGCGGCTTACAGTCGAACAGAACCTGATGGCCATCTGCGAAACCATGCGTCTGACGCACAGCGAACGGCGACGCGTGGTCGAATCGCTGTTGGACCAGTTTGGACTCGCCGCGGTGCGGCACAATCTGGCCCGCCAGATTTCGGGCGGCGAGCGCCGGAAGCTGGAGATTGCCCGGGCGCTCATCACGAGTCCGAAGCTGATTTTGCTCGACGAGCCGTTCAGCGGCGTAGATCCGATCGCGGTGGAGGGGTTGCGCAAAGAGATTTACCGTCTTCAAGAGAACGGGATCGCGATTCTGCTGACTGACCATAACGTCCATGAGACGCTGAAAGTCACCAATCGCAGTTATGTCATTCACGAGGGACGCGTGATTTGTTCGGGCACGCCCGCGGAACTGGTCAACGACCCGCGGGCACGTGAGCTGTACCTGGGCAACACGTTCCGCGGGGACGAGTTCGGGCCGCGCGCGGTGTCCACGCCCTCTGAACGCACGCCCGCGGCTGCGGGTCGCAGTGATGTCGCGCGACCTTGAAGGTCTGCAAATCGTCCCGACCGGGGGAGGGATTGAGCTGGCGGTGAAGGTGGTGCCAGGAGCGTCTCGGGCGCGCGTAATTGGCGTGCTGGGGCCCGCCTTGAAGGTGGCTGTAACCGCGCCCCCGGAAGGGGGCCAGGCGAATGACGCCGTAGTCGAGGTGCTGGCTGCGGCGCTAGGCGTGAAACGACAGTGCGTGACGATCCTGGCGGGTCACTCGCGCCCGCGAAAGCGCGTTGTGATCCACGGGGTCAGCGTAGAGGAGGCACGCCGGCGGCTGGCCGTTTTGTGAAGACGGGCCGCTGCTTCCGGGTGGCAGGGGGTTGTCAATGGGGCGGCGCCCGCTACCTTGATGTACGGCGAGATCCTGAAGGGCCTGTCACGAAGGGCAGCGATTCATGCACCTCGACCCGGTTTTCTTGGCGCGGTTGCAGTTCGCGATCACGGTTGCCTTTCACTATCTGTTTCCACCCCTGACCATTGGGCTGGGGCTTCAGATGGTCATCATGGAAGGCCTGTACCTCCGCACGAAAGATCGGCAGTACGAGGCCATGGCGCGCTTCTGGACGCGGATTTTCGGCCTGATCTTTGCGATGGGCGTCGCGTCGGGCATCGTGATGGAGTTTCAGTTCGGCACCAACTGGGCGACCTATTCGCGTTACGTCGGTGACATCTTCGGCTCCGCGCTGGCGGCCGAGGGCATCTTCGCCTTCTTTCTCGAATCCGGCTTCCTGGCAGTCCTCGTTTTCGGATGGGATCGTGTTTCCCCGCCGATGCATTTCTTCTCCACGTTGATGGTCTCGCTCGGATCTATCTTTTCGGCGATCTGGATCATCGTGGCCAATTCCTGGCAACAGACCCCGGCTGGCTTCCACCTGGTCGGGGAAGGTCTCGACCGGCGGGCCGAGGTGACGGACTTCTGGGGCGTTGTGTTCAATCCTTCGACGCTCGACCGGCTGGGACACACGCTGGTCGGCGCATTCATCCTCGGCGGCTTCTTCGTGATGAGCGTGTCCGCGTACTACCTGCTGCGGAACCGCCACGTGGAGTTCGCGAAAAAGTGCTTGGGCATTGCCCTGCCGTTTGCGACGGTCTTCTCCCTCCTGGCGCTCGTTTCTGGCCACTCGAACGCCCGCATGGTGGCGCGGCACCAGCCTTCAAAACTGGCCGCGTTCGAGGGACATTTCCGCACCACCGGATCGGGCACGCCGCTCTACCTGTTCGGCGCCGCGTCTGAAGAGGAGCAGCGTGTGAAGTACGGCCTGGCGATTCCCGGGCTGCTGAGCTGGCTCGTCTACGGCGATGCGCGGCGGCCCGTGCCGGCTTTGGACGACCCGAACATCGTGCCTGGTGGCGTGCCGCCGGGGCGGACGGTGCGTGACTACTGGCCGCCGGTCAACGCGGTGTTTCAGACTTACCACGCGATGGTGGCGCTGGGGCTGCTGTTCATCGCCCTGACGCTGGCGGCTTGCGTCCTGTGGTGGCGTGGCCGGCTGTACCAGACCCGCTGGATGCTGTGGATCCTCGTGTTCGCGGTGGCCGGACCGATGATCGCCAATCAGCTCGGCTGGGCGGCGGCAGAGCTGGGCCGGCAGCCGTGGATCGTATGGGGGCTGCTGCTGACCCGCGACGCGGTCTCCAAGGCGGTCAGCGGGGCGGAGGTGCTGGCCTCGCTCGTCCTTTTTGGCCTGATTTACCTGCTCTTGCTGGCGGTGTGGCTGTACGTGCTGGATCACAAGATACGGACCGGTCCGGAGGCGCCGCATGAGCTGCCGCCACGCGGACCGTCGCCGGGCTGGCTGGGTGTGGCGGCCGAACGGGTGTCACCCTCCGGACCGTCCATGACCGAGGCGCGGGATTGACTCGCGTTCGGCGGCTGTGCGGAGTCAACACAGATGGATCTCAACCTGTTCTGGTTTGTGACCCTGGGCGTGCTTCTGACCGGGTACGCCATTCTGGACGGGTTTGACTTGGGCGTCGGCATCCTGCATCTGGGGGCACGGGACGACCGCGAGCGGCGAATCTTCATGAATTCCATCGGCCCATTGTGGGATGGAAACGAGGTGTGGCTCGTCACCTTCGGCGGGGCCCTGTTTGCGGCCTTCCCGCACGCCTACGCCACAGCGTTTTCCGGGTTCTACCTCGCGTTCGTCGTTTTGCTGTTCGCGCTGATCTTCCGGGCCGTGGCCATGGAGTTCCGCAGTAAACGGGAATCTCCCACCTGGCGACGCGTCTTCGATTACTGTTTCTGGGCGGCCAGCGCGCTCGCCACCTTCCTTTTCGGTGTCGCCGTAGGCAACGCGATGAAGGGCTTGCCGATCGGGCCGGATCGGGAGTTCGTGGGCAGCTTCTTCGACCTACTGCGTCCGTATCCGCTGATGGTAGGACTTCTGACGGTGGCCCTGTTCGCCATGCACGGGTCGATCTATCTGTATCTCAAGACGGAGGGCGAGCTCCAACGGCGCATCCACGGGTGGATGTGGCAGACGTTCGGATTCTTTCTCGTCCTGTATCTGTTCGTGACTATCTGGACGCTGGCCAAGGTGCCGCAAGCCCTGCGGAATTTCGAACAGCACGAATGGGCCTGGATCGTCGTGTTCCTCAACGTCTTGGCCGTGGCGAACATCCCCCGAGCAATTTACCTGAACCGGCCCGGATACGCGTTTCTGTCGTCCTGCGGCTGTATCGCCGCGCTGGTTTTTCTCTTCGGGGTTGCGCTCTATCCGTACTTGCTGATTTCCAATCTGAATCCGCCGGCCGGTCTGCCGTTCAACCCGGAGTACAGCCTGGACATCTACAACGCCGCCTCTTCGGCGAAGACGCTGTTCATCATGCAGATCATCGCCTTTATCGGGATGCCGTTTGTGCTAACGTATACGGCTGTCATCTACTGGACCTTCCGCGGGAAGGTGCAGATGGGAACGTTCAGTTACTAACCGTGCCGGCCGTCCGGCGCGAGTAGATAGATTTTGGGGAACGATGAAGCCGTCACGGGGGCTGCCCCGGTGCCACGATCTTGTGTCGCCTCGTCTGCCGCGGACGAGTCGTTCGCCGGCAGTGTACCGCCTTCTGCTACACGTCGACCGGAAGGAAATCCCTTACGACGCTCCGTCAGGGCTGATGTGCTACAAGCAGGCCCTTTCGTACGTGGCACCAGCCGTGCGGCAAGCGGCCGGGGGCGGCACGGTCCACGGCGTGGAGCTGCAACGACGAGCGAGCGGCAACGGGAAAGCCCACGAGCACTGGGAAACAGTGAGTTGGTGGGGGGCCGAGGTGGCGGCGCGTATCTTGGCTCAGGACGGGGACGCGTTGTCCGGGGCCGCGGCCGCCGTTCGCGGGCCGCAGCCTGTCACGGGGTTGCCCGATCCAGCCGCTGCGGAGCGTCTCCTGCGTGGCCTCCGTCCGCGCGAGTTGCCGCCGTGCGTGTGGGACGACGCGCGTCGTACGGAGCGTGCGGGGCAGCCCCGGTCGGTTTCTCCGGCGCGCCGGCCGGCTCCGGCAGCGAAGGCGGATGCGGTGGGGCTGAATCTGCCAGCGGCGCGGCCGCGGCAGCATCGCCGGCCACTGATCGTCACGCTCTTCGTCCTCTTGGCCACCTGGCTGGGGCTCGGGTGGCTTGTAACGGGCGGCCGCCCGGCCCAAATCCTCGAAGCGGTACGCGGCTCTTGGCCGAGCACCGCGGCGGAAGTGCCGCTGCGCCTCTCCCCGCCTCCGGAGAGTCAGGATTCGCGGCTTTCACCCTTGCCGACCAAGCCCGCGCCGGCGCAGCCGTCTCCGCGCAGCCGGCCGCGTCGGGTCTTGCCGGCACACCTCGGCCCGCTTTGACGCGCCTTTCGTACAGCCGCTTTTGACACTGACAGCGGGCACCCCCTGCGCGCGCCTTGCCAGACGCACCGCCACGCGCCCGGCGCGCCGCGTGCGTCGCGCCGGCGGCACGCGGGTTCCGGGAGTTCCGGTAAGCGCCGGCGGCGGCCCGCCGTTGTCGCGACATCATCGCGCGGTAGGATGACCCGCTCGTTCCGCGCCGACGGCGTGCGGCATGGTCGCGCGGACGTGGGGCGCACGGAGTGCAGGGATGACGCACTTCTCCTGGCCGATCGACGGCAGCATTGTCGGAATCTATCTGCTGGCCACGATGGTCGTCGGCATCATGGTCCGTCGCTACGTGGGCAAGGTGGAGCACTTTCTGGTCGCCGGCCGGGAGATGAATGTCTATCTGGGGGTTGCGTCGCTGGCCGCCACGGAGTTCGGCATCGTCACCTGCATGTACACCGCGCAGAACGGGTACAAGTACGGCTTCGCGGGCGCCATTCCCGGTCTCACGAATGTCGTGGCCATGTTTCTGATCGGGTATACCGGCTTCGGTGTCAAGCCGCTGCGCGACGCCGGCGTAATGACGATCCCGGAGCTGTTCGAGCAACGCTACGGCCGGTTCGTGCGCTGGCTGTCCGGCGTCGTGATCGTGCTGGGCGGGTTGCTCAACATGGGTGTCTTCCTCCGCATGGGTGGGCAATTCCTGGTCGTTTGCTGCGGCCTGGATCTGCGCTACCTCGAACTGACCATGACCGCGCTGCTTATCGCGGTGGCGGTGTATACGGTCCTCGGCGGCATGCTGTCGGTACTGGTGACCGACTTCCTGCAATTCGTGGTCATGAGCGCCGGCCTGATCGCCGTCACCGTGCTCGTGCTCCTGAAGGTCGGCTGGGGCAATATCCTCGCGGCGGTTGACCGGAATTACGGAGCGACCGGCTTCAATCCGTTTCTTCATCCGGAACTTGGGTGGCAGTTCGCGCTGTCCAACATGCTGACGAGTCTCGCGGCCGTACTCACGTGGCAGCCCGTGATCGCCCGCGTGCTGGCCGCGCGGGACAGCCGCACGGGCCGGCGGATTTACACGCGCACGTCCTTTTTCTTCATTGCCCGCTGGATGCTGCCCGGTCTGTGGGCGATGGGGGCCCTGGCCGCTGCCACGGTTACGCCGGAGAAACTCGCCGAGATTGCCCAACGACTGGGTGAAAAGGACGGCACGCTTTTCGCCATGCCGTATTTCCTCGGTCTAACGCTTCCGAGCGGTCTGATGGGGATCCTCGTGGCCGCCATGCTGGCGGCGGATATGTCGACCGATTCGTCGTACATGCTGACCTGGGGCAGCGTGATCTACAACGACATCCTGGGCCCGCTGCGGCGTCGCCGGCCGCTGTCCGAACGCGCGGGAATTCTGTGGAACCGCTTCATCGTGGCGGCGATCGGTCTGTTCCTCCTGTTTTGGGGCCTGTGGTATCGGCTGGAAGGTGATCTGTGGGCGTACCTCCAGCTTACGGGGACGATCTATCTGGCTGCGATGTCCATCCTGCTGGTGGCTTGTGCCTACTGGCGTGGGGCGAACAACTGGGGCGCGATCGCGGCGATCGTCGTCGGTGCAGCCCTGCCGGTGATCGGGCTGGCGCTCGATAAGCTCATCCAGGTCCCCGTCCGCGACGCGACGGGGCAGATCGTCATGGTCGGTGACGGGCCCAAGACCATCGGCTGGAAATCGCTGTACGTCGGCGACCACTGGCTGAACATCGGCACCTACGCAGCGACGGCGGCAGCCATGATCATTGGTTCGTGGTTGAAGAACATTCTGGTCCGCCCGGCCGACTGCCGACCGCCGGCGGCCACCCGGGACGGTGCGATCATGATTCTCGCGGACGTGCATCCTGCGGCCCGCTGGTTCTGGGGCCTGCTGCTGGCCGGTTGCCTGATCTGGTATGGCACCGTCACCGTGTACGTGGCGATCCGGGGACTGCTGGATATCCGCACGATGCTGCGTCGCCTGGAGGAAGTCCGGCGCTCGGGACCGGCGTAAAAAACAGTCGGCCGCGCGCGGGCACCAAACGTGCCGCGCACGGCCGGCAGTTGTCGTCGCGTCGCCGAGTCGCGCGGGTCAGTTCACGAGGTGGGCGACGTAGGCTTCCAGTTGCACCAGGTTGCTGCCGACCATCTTGGCGATCTGCGCCAGTTGCGCCTGGGATTGGACTTCTTCCACCTGCTCATCGATGTACCAATTGAGGAAGCTGCGGGTGGCGTAATCTTTCTCAGATTCGGCCAGCGCGACGAGCTCGTTGATCTGCTCGGTGACCTTCCGCTCGTGTGCGAGCGCAGCTTCGATCGCGGCCAAGACCGAAGGATACTCGGCCGGCGGTTCGGGAATGGCCTGCAACTTGACCTTGCCCTCGACCGATGGGATGAAGTCGAGAATCTTCAAAGCGTGTTCGCGTTCCTCCTCGGTCTGCTTGCGGTAGAGCTTGGCGAGCATTTTCAGGCCCATATCTTCGAACATGCAGGCCATAGCCAGATAAATTTGGGAAGCGTAGAACTCGTTGGTGATCTGGTCATTCAGCTTGGCGTTCATTGCTTTCGACAGTGCCATGGTCAGTACCTTTCATCCCGGTGGGACTGGAGCGAATACTGCCGGCTCCCGGTTCGCGTTTGCGTCGGGCGCCGTTGGCCGCACAGCCCCGCATGACCCGTCCCGGCGCCCCGCTGCGCCGGTTCCTGAGCGGATCGCGGATTATAGGCGCCGCGGGTACACTTGACCATCAGCCGGACGCCCGCGCGGGCCGGCCCCGCGCCGCCACCAGGGCCCTGCCCGCCGTGCCCCATGGAACTGAGGTGACCGATGTCGCGCGTCGTGCGTCTCAGCATTTCACTGGAGCGGACTCTGCACGACCAGCTCGAGCGGCTGGTTCGCCGCGGGCAGTATACGAACCGTTCCGAGTTCATCCGTGACCTGATCCGCCAGCGGCTCGTAGAGGAGGAGTGGGCCGACCAGCGGCAGGAAGTCGTCGGGACGATCACCCTCGTGTACAATCACCACGCCCGTCAGTTGGCGGACCGCCTCATCGACGTGCAGCATGAGCATCACGCCAACATCATCGCGACGACCCACGTGCATCTGTCGCACGATCTGTGTGCCGAGATGATCATGGTCCGTGGGCAGAGCACGCGCATCCGCGAGCTGGCTGACCGTCTGGGACAGCAGAAGGGCGTGTTGCACATGGGGCTCACGATGAGCACGACGGGGGAAGCCCTCCGTTGACGCGGGCGCCGGCAAGCCAGCGGCGCACAAGAAAAGCCCGAGGGGGGGCCGACAGGCCGGGGGGAAACCTGTGCGTGCCGCGCGCCGCTCGGGCATCTGAACTATATTCCCCTTCCGCAGCGCTTTCAAGTGTCCGACGTGTCGCTCGCTGTGGACGTCTCGCGCCCGGCTGCCGCGTAAGCTGCTGTTTTGTCAGACAGTCGCGGGGGCCGGTCGGCGCAAGTGCATACGGTAGGACTCGAGTACTTTCGCCAGTCGGGCGGACGGCCGCGCTACCAGACCGTATCGCTGTGCATCTACCGGTACTTGGGTCCGCGCCATCCGCTTCCACCCACGGTTCATACCCAATACGAACAGTGCGGTCGTAACCGACTTGGTCCGAATCAGCGTCCGCAGCGCTCGCTTGAGCACCCAGTTTTGCCGAGCCGCCGCGTAACGCAGCTCGTAAATGGCCTCATCCAGCTCCCGGGCCGTCATGCGCGCCGGGCGGTACACCGTCTCCGTGAACGTGTACCGCTCCCAGTCCAGCGGGTAGTCCGTGGCGATCAGTCGGCCGGCGGACCGGAGCCGCTCATACATCTTCGTGCCGGGCAGCGGTGTCAGATTCGTGACCTGGATAATGTCGACGCCCATGCGCACTGCTTGGATCGCGGTTTCGGCAACGGTTTCCGGCGTGTCTTCATCCGCTCCGATAATGAACCCGCCGAAGACCGCGATGCCGGCAGCGTGGAAGCTGTTCACGAGTTCCTGATATCGCGACAGATTGTTGCGATTGATGCCCTTATGATACGCCTTGAGCACTCGGGCGTTGAACGTCTCAAACCCGACCAGCATGCCGCGGCAGCCGGCACGGTACGCCAGCCGCAAACCTTCCGGGTCGTCCCCCATATTGATCGTCGTCTGGCTGAACCAGAGCCGCCGGCGCCCGTGCCGGATGATCGCGCGCAGCAGCTCTTTGGCCCACTCGGCGTGTCGCGGCCCAACGCCGAAAAAGTTGTCGTCCACCACAAAAATGAACTTCTGCGGCGTTTGGTTCCACTCGTCCAGGATGTCGGCGATCCGTCGCCGCCGGATGGTCGGACCGTTGAACTGTGTGACCGAGCAGTACTCGCAGCCGACGGGGCAGCCGCGCGACGTCTGCAAGGCGGATACGTCGTAGCGACCGTTCAGTGGCTGGAGCGACTGTCGGGCACGTCCCAGGCCGCGGGCCTCCAGGTCAGAGAGCGTGCCGTGGTAGCGCGGCTGAAGGCGGCCGGCGGCGGCATCGGCGAGGATCTGCGGCCAGACCTCGTCACATTCGCCGATGGCGACAGAATCCACGTACGCGGCCGCCTCGTCCGGACAGGCGGAAGCGTGCGGCCCGCCCATGATCGTGCGCAGGCCGCGCTGTCGACACAGCGTCGCGATTTCGTACGCCCGCGTGGCGCCGCTGGTGTAGCCGGTGATGCCGACCAGATCGTAGCGGCTTGGTTCCAGGAGTCGTTCGGTTTCCTGTGGGCCGAACACTTCGTCAATGATGTTCACCTCGTGTTCCGCCGGCGTCAGCTCCGCCAGCACCTGCAACCCGAGCTGCGGGATGCGACTGCCGACGGTGTGGTAGCCTTCGGAGCGTCGACTGATCGGGTTGACCAGAGCGATTCGCACGCGTGTTCCTTTCTCTTGCCGCCGCGCCCGGAAATCAGACGATCGGTGGTTTGATGGGCGAGAATCAGGCGTCTGTCTGTTCAGGAGCAAACCGGGCGATTCGATCCGGCCCGGGGGATTGCCAACCTCGTTGAAGATTGCAGTCAGTGCGCATCGACTACCGCGCCTCCACAGCACGTCGGGATTGGCAAGAGGCATACGGGGCCGACACGGCACGGTACGCTGGCCCGCCACTCCGGCACGCTCTGGCCGCACAGTATGCACGCTTGTGGTCGTGCGGTCAAAACCAAATCCGGTCGCACGTGCGGCCGGGCGCACCGTTCGGGCCCGCCCACCCGGTGCCGAGGGCGGCGGTTTGCCGTCCCAAGGAGGGCAAGCGGTGGGGAAGTTCCTCGACGGCCCGGCCTAGCGGTGCACCACCAGCGCCACCGCCGGCAGGGGCTGGCCGCGTTTGGTTTCCAGAAAGCTCGTCAGCTTGTTCTCCGGCGCCGTGTAGGGCGTGCCCAGCGCCACCACAAACAGATTGAGGTCCTGCCGCTCCAGCGGCGGGCCCGCGCCACGTGTGGTCAGCAGTCGGGCGGGCAGGGCGACCGTCGGGCGCGGCGCGCGGCTCGCTGCCGCCGCCCGATACCATGCCCGCAGCGTCTCATCCAGTGTCCATGCATCGGACGTCAGTGCCGTCGCCGAGGGAACGTAAACGACCCAACTGGCGTCCGTGCCCGTCCACGCGGTCGGACGTAGCAACGTCTGGTGCTCGAACGGGAACCAGCTTTCCGGCAGGCCGCCGTCCGGCGCCAGGATCACACGCGCATCCTTGCGGATCTCCCCACTTGGCAGCCGCGGAGGCCCGTTGGCGAGCGCTTCGCTCACCAGGTCCATGGGGCTGGCAGCGGGGGACAGAAGGCGCGCGACATACCGGTCGGCCACTTTCACGCCGGCCTGCGGTCGCCGGTACTGCTCGCGGTATACCGCTACACCCGCCCAGCGCGTTTCCCCGTCTACCGCCGCGTCGCGTAGCTGGACCCACTCGACGAACAAATACACGGGTTGAAGCTCGCCGAGCTGCTGCTCCAACTCCGCGATACTCAGCGGACGCACCTCCGCGCCGAGGTCGGCGGCCTTGGCGGTTTGAATGGCGGCAAAGACCTTATCCGCGTCGGCGCTCTCGCGACCTGCGGCCAGCAGGCGCGCCACTTCCCGTTCCGCCGTCAGTCGCTGCGCGCGCCGCGCCGACCGATAGTCACGGGCCAGCGGCAATGCCCGTGGTTCGATGAGGCGTTGCGGGTTCCCCAGGCGCGTCAGCCAGCCGCGATCCGCGTCGTCCACGGCCGACCAGCCTGTGGGGCTGACCGCCCGGACGGCGGCCCAGACCTCCCGCGCGCGGTCCACCCGCGACGTGTCAACGGATTGGGCGACCGTGGGGCTGACGGCGAGAAGCTGTGCGAGCACGGCCCAAAGCCGCGCCTCGTCGTGACCGAAGCGCTCCGCCAGGGTCGTCCATGCCTCCGGTGCATGGTCGTACGGGATGGGCGATATGCCCCCCGGTAAGTCTCCATCGTCCAACCCCAGCGCCCGATCCAGAAACGCGGCCGCAATCTGGAACGTCGCGCTTACCAACTCCTGCTGCGTGCGATCGCCGAACTCGGTACTGTTCGCACCGGTCCACTTCTGATACTCCGACACCAGTTGTCGCTGGAGATCGAGCAGTTCAGGCGTCGCGGGCAATTCCGGCGTACTGGCCAGGCGCTCCATTGTTCGTCGGGGCAGGTCCCAAGTCTCGGAAGCTGCGCGGCTGAGCAGTTTCGCGCCTGGTGCTCCGCGGGCCAGCAGCACGAATCGTTCGTAGGCGGGCAGCTTCGGCAGGTCCGGTGTGCTGTCCAGGGCTTCGCGCAGCCGCTGCGGGTCGGTAATCGCCAGCAGCGTCTGCGAACGGCGACCGAGTTCCTGCCACGCGGCCGCCCAGTCCGCGCACCCGGCCAGCAGGTTCTGCTCGGACAGCGACTGCAACCGACGTTGGGCCGCGGCGATCAGGTCGGCGGCCGCTTGCCGTTGTCCCGATGTGTCGGACAGCCGACGGGCCTGTGCTAACAGCCAGCGGGACTGGTCACACGGCGACCCGAGCAGTCGACTCAACTCCACCCAGTCATCCGCGGTGAGTTCCGTGGCGATGTCGGCCAGGTCGGCCGCGAGCAGGGCCTCGAGCGCCGCGACCTGCTCGGGCTCGTCGTAAGCGGGCGGCGCCGTAGTGTTCTGCTGCGCGCCGCCCGTCGGTATGAAGCAAGTGAGCAGCAGAAGGGCGGCGCCCAGCACAGCCGCGTTGCCCTTGACCCAGTGCGCACCCGCCATCGGTCGACCGGCTCCAGTCTCTAAACGGGGTCCGCACAGAATGCCGATCAATGCCGACCGTCTGCGAGTAATGTCGCCCGTATCACGCACGTTTACGCGCTTCAGCGTCGCCCCTCGATGCGCGGCTGGTCCACCACACGCCGCTCTTCGCGCTGGAAAGGTCGCCGTTCGCCGCTTTGCGTCTGCTTGTTCTTCTCGAGCGCAGCCTTGGCCCGCTCGGCGTCGGTGCCGGCCATGGCCTGCGCCGGGTCGCGGTCGTCGCGCGCGGCAGGCTGCGTCTGTGGCTGCACCCGCTGTGGACCCGTCTGGCAGCCGGAACTCGCCGTTGCGATCAGCGCTGCGACCATCAACATAGCTGACAGAGCCTTTCTCCGCATGGCTGCACCTTATGCGCTGCGCGCCAGCCGGTCCTCCCACCACATCATCGTAGTCCATCGCCGCCCAGGTGCAATGAGAATCCGCCCGATGCGGTTCCGCCCCGGGGCGCGACAGTCGCTCGCCGTGCTGGTCACGAATCGGCGACGTGGTACGGCGCGCGGGTCAAGATTGTGTGCCGCGCTTGACGGTGCGCGTCCTCGGACAGATAGTCCCGGCAGCGCGCCAGGTCGTGGCGACAAGCATGCTTGGCGTTTTGCGGCGGGGTAAGTGCGCCAGCCGTCGAGGTCCACACGTGTCCAGAGTCGGAGATCGGTTAAGCCCGCAGCCCCGTGCGGCGGCGTTGGAGCTGCTGCGATTGGCCGGTCCGCTTATCGCGGTGTCGGCGTCGCGCATGCTCATGGGGTTCATCGACTTTGTGATGGTGTCGCGGTTGGGGACCGATGCTCAAGCGGCGATTTCGCCAGCCGCTTTGCTGGTCTGGGGCTTTCTGGGGATCGGGATGGGGGCGGCGACCAGTGTGCAGACGTTCGCGTCCCAGGCGGACGGGCGCGGGGAACCGGAGCGCGGGGCTGCCTATACCTGGCAGACACTGTACCTGGCCCTCGGCTTTGCCCCCGTAGCGATTCTCGCGATGGTCCTGATTCCGCCGCTCTACGCGTGGATCGGAGCGCTGGCGAACCACACACCGACGGTGCGCACGCTGGAGGTCGCGTACACGCGTGTGGCGGTCTGGTCGCTCGTGCCGGCCGTTCTGGCCTGCGGCCTGGAAAGCTTCTTCAATGGCATTCAGCGGCCGCGTATCACGCTTGTGGCCGTGTTGCTGTCGCTGGTGGTCAACGCGGCGGGGAATTGGCTGCTGATCTGGGGCAATCTGGGTCTTCCGCGCTTGGGAATCGCGGGTGCCGGTCTGGCGACCGTGATCGGCTGGTGGTCGCGTGTCTTGACGCTGTTCGTCGTTTTCTGCTCCCCACGCTTGGATCGGAAGTACCGCACGCGGAGTGCCTGGGCACCGAGCTGGCGCAAGTGCGTGGACATCTTCTACGTGGGCGGGCCGACCAGTGTCGGGTGGTTGCTCGACATCGGCGCGTGGATCGTCTTTCTGAATCTCATCGTGCCGCTTTTCGGCACGGCCGCCCTGGCTGCGACGAACATCGCGCTTCAGTACACGCACCTGGCATTCATGCCGGCGATCGGCCTGGGGCTCGCGCTGTGCAGCCAGGTAGGCTTCGCCATCGGCGCGGGGCGCCTGGAAGAGGCGGTGCACCGCACGCGCATCGCACTGATGCTCACCATGGTTTACATGGGAACGATCGGGTTGCTGCTGTTTCTTTTCCGCCGACCCCTGCTATGGATCATGAATGACGACCCGGCCGTGCTCCGCCAGGGTGTGTGGATCATGTGCTGGGTCGCGATTTACCAGGCCTTCGACGCGATGAGTATCACTTTCATCTTCGCTCTGCGGGGAGCGGGCGACACGCGTATCCCGGCCGTCCTGAACGGCCTGTGTTGCTGGGGGCTGTTCATCGGCGGGGGGCTGCTCGTCGCGCGCCTGTGTCCGTCGCTCGGCGTCCAAGGTCCGTGGCTGATGGCCGTTCTGTACCTGACCGCCCTGGGACCGCTCTTGTACTGGCGGTATCGCTCGGGTGCGTGGCGCCGGATGCGCGTCTTCTCAGAGCCGCTCACGGCGGAGCCCCCAGTTGCCCGAGCTCCGTCGCTCTCGACCGGCGGCACGTGTCAGTCGTAACGTCGCCCCGGCCGGACCCCTGCGCTAGGCCAGATTCTCTGGATGCAACAAACGGCCCTCCATCCCACCCGCGATGGGCAGAATCGCGCCGCTGATGTGGCCGGCCAGGCGGTCCGATGTGAGGAAAACGATGGCCGCAGCTACGTCCTCCGGCTCGGCGATCTTCTGAAGCGCCATGGTCGCCTGTACGCGGCGCACGAGGCCGGCGTCGCCCAGTTCGCTGGAGGACATCGGCGTGCGAACCCAGCCGGGGCAGACGCAGTTCACACGTCCACGCGGCGCCAGCCGTACGATCTCGTTCTTGAGCGTCCGCGTCAGTCCATAGGTCAAAGCCGCCTTCGCGGCCGCGTAGTCGCTGTGACCGGCTTCCCCGAACAGCGCCGCCGTCGAACCCACCAGCACGATGGAAGCCGATTCCCGCGGGACCTGCGCGAGGTGCCGCAGAAACGCCCGACAGGTGAAGAACGCGCTGTTCAAGTCGGCGTCCAGCGTCTGACGCCACTGCTCGGCGGACATCTCCCACAGGGGGACTGAAACCGGGTTCCAGATGCCGGCGTTGACTACCAGGGCGTCGATGGTCGCGAAGTGTCGTAGAGCCTCGGTGTAGATCCGCTCCACTTGCGCTTCATCGCGCAGGTCCGCGCACACGACCCGGCACGCACACCGAGTTGTTTCGCCAACGTTTCTGCGGCTACCTGGTTGCGGTGATAGTGGAGGATGAGGCGCGCTCCCTCCCTTGCCAGGGCTTGCGCCGTGGCCTGTCCGATCCCGCCGGAGGCGCCGGTGAGAAGCACAACCTTGCCGTCTAACTCGCAGTGCACGTCTTGTCCTCCCGTCGGGCCGGGTGCCGTCGGCCCCTGGCAGCGTTGCGTTGACTATCGGCGGCGATCGTAGCCCGCGGACCCGTGGGCGCCAATGGCAGGATAGTTGCCCTTGCCAACGGCCGGCGGGGCGCAGATAATCACCCGGTGATATGTCCCAGCCGGTGATACATCGGAGTTGACTGAATGGGCGCGACGCTCGACGCGTTGATTGCACTCCGAGATATCGAACTTCAGATCGCAGACATCCGGCGCCAGCTCGCAGAGAAACGACAGATTGTGACCCGTCAGGCGGCCCGACTGCGCGCCGCCGAGGAAGCTCTGGCGCAGGGTCAGGCCCAGCTGAAGCGGGCCCAGATGGAGGCGGACGCCGCCGATCTGGATCTCAAAGCCCGTGACGCCGCCGTCACGCGCCTGCGCGACATGCTCAACACGGTGCGGACCAACAAGGAGTACGCGGCGGTTCTCTCCCAGCTCAATAACGAGAAGGCCGAGCGCAACCGGGTGGAGAACCGGGCTCTGGAGCTTCTGAACGAGGTGGAGAATCGCCGGAAGTTTCTGGCTGAGCAGGAGCAGGTGGTGCGGGAGGAGTCGCGCCGCCTCTCCGATCTGAACGCGCAACTGACGCAGGTACAGGAGTCGTTTGCGGGCCGGCTCGCGGCCTTGCAACAGGAGCGTGAAAGAGCGGCCAGCCGCCTCGAACCCAAGACGATCGAGCTGTTCAATCGGATTTCCGAGCGATACGACGGAGAAACGATGGCCCGCGTCGTGCAGGTGCACCCGCGCCGCGCGGAGTTCATCTGCGACGGGTGTCACATGTCGCTGGCCGCCGAGCGCTACAACGCCCTCAAGACCCGTGACGAGGTCATCACCTGCGACAGTTGCGGCCGCATCCTTTATCTCGAGGAGCAGAAGTAGAGGCGGCAGGCACCCGTGGAGCTGATCATCCACGTCGACGGGGGGGCGCGCGGGAACCCGGGTCCGGCCGGCGCCGGAGTGGTCATCCGCGATCAAGAAGGCAACCGCATCCACGAAGCCGGCTACTTCCTTGGCCAGCAGACGAACAACGTGGCGGAGTATGAAGCGCTGATCCGCGCTCTCCAGCGAGCCCTGCGGGTCCAGCCGCAGGCGCTGACGGTGTATTCCGACAGCGAGCTTCTCGTTCGGCAGCTCACCGGAGAATACCAGGTCCGCAGCCCGCGGCTGGTAGACCTGCATCGTCAGGTGCAGCTACTGCTGATCAAGGTCCCGCGCTGGATGATCCGTCACGTACCACGGGAAACCAACGCTCAGGCTGACCGGCTTGCCAATCTGGCGATGGACCAGCAACGCGACGTGATCGTATACGACGCCGCCGGCACGCTGGATTCGGTGGGTCCACCGGTCAGTGCGGAGGCGACGGCCGCGGTGCCTGCTCCGCCCGCAGCCCCAGCCGACGCTGCGGAGGCAGAACAGGGCGAAGGGCCACCCCACGGCCGTCCGGCAGTTCGGGTGACGGTCTCTACCCCACCCCGGGCCGGGTCTTGTCCGGCCGGGGGATTCGAACTGAGCGCGTTCACCATTTGCAGCCGGCTGCCCACAGGGCTCTGTGTGCACGCGGCACACGCCATTCTGCCGACCGTGCTGGCGATGATGAATACCGAACCGAGCGAGTTCAACGCCATCCCGACGATGACGGTCCGTTGCGCCCACGCCGGCTGCAATGCTGTCTTTCAAATCTCCGCCGTACGCGGCTCGAACGGCTCCGATTCCCGCTGACGACTGGAAACTGGCGGTGTGGTTCTGGGCGAACTGTCGCCGCCGACGGTCGCAGGCAAACTGTCGGCCGGACGGTTACGGTGCACGCCCGCCGGTCGGTCAGGCCGACTCCTTGCGGAGCCGCCCGGGGGCAAGCAGGTCGCTTTCCCCACGTACGACCTCGGGCGTCACGGTGTACGTCATGCCGGGCTTCAGCTCCGGCAGCTCGAACATGTAATCCAGCATGAACTCTTCAAAAACGGCCCGTAGCGCGCGGGCCCCGGTGTCGCGCTCCAGCGCCCGCGTCGCGATCTCGCGCAGCGCCTGCGGCGTGAACTCGAGCTTGGCGTTCTCCATCTCGAACAGCCGCTGGTATTGCCGGACGATCGCGTTCTTCGGCTCCGTAAGAATCTCAATCAGAGCGTTGACGTCGAGAGGTGACAGAGGGCAGATCACCGGCAGACGGCCGACGAACTCCGGGATCATGCCGAATTCGATCAGGTCGTCCGGCGTCACCTGCTGGAGGATACGACCCAAGTCCCGCGTTTCATCGTAATCCGCATCCTCAGTGCTGAAGCCGATTTTCTTTCGTCCCAGACGCTTGCTGATGATCTTGTCCAGGCCCACGAACGTCCCCCCGCAGATGAACAGGATGTTCGTCGTGTCCATCTGGATGTATTGCTGCTCGGGATGCTTGCGCCCGCCCTGCGGCGGGATGTTGCTGATGGTGCCTTCGAGCATCTTGAGCAGGGCTTGCTGGACGCCCTCCCCCGACACGTCGCGTGTGATGGAGATGTTGTTCCACGTCTTGCCGATCTTGTCGATCTCGTCGATGTAGACGATGCCGCGCTGCGCTGCTTCGAGGTCGTAGTCCGCGTTCTGGAGCAGTCGCAGCAGGATGTTCTCGACGTCCTCGCCGACATACCCGGCTTCGGTGAGCGTGGTGGCGTCGCCGATCGCGAAGGGCACGTTCAGCACGCGGGCGAGGGTCCGTGCCAACAGGGTTTTCCCCGAGCCAGTCGGTCCGATAAGCAGCACGTTGCTCTTGTCGATCTCGACGTCGTCCTCCGTCATGCCGTCCGCGTGCGCGAGCCGCTTGTAGTGGTTATGAACGGCGACGGATAGAGCCCGCTTGGCGTGGTCCTGGCCGACGACGTACTGATTCAGGAAGTTGTAGATTTCGCGTGGCTTGGGGATGGTCTTCAGGCCGGTGTGAGTTCGCCCGACCCGTCGCCGCTCTTCCCGAATCAGGTTGTGGCACAACTCGATGCATGAGGCGCATATGAAGACGTCGGACGCGCCTTCGACCATGGGGCCGGCATCACGGTGGCTCTTGCCGCAGAAGCTGCAAATGCTGCCCCGTCGCCCCCGAGTGTTGTTGGCCCCACGGTTAGTACTCATTCAGACACCTATCCCGGGACCGGCGTGGCGGCCGGTGAACTGAGATACTTTTCCTTTTCGACGAGCATCCACGCACGACTAAAGCATTTTAGCCCCGTGAGGTTCGCAATCCAAACCGGTGACGGCTTAGGTTGGCCGTGCGCGGTAACGGGCCATCCTTTTGGCCATTAGTCAGTTATGACTCACCGCGCCAAACTGGCCCCCCTACGGCCGCGGCACGTGTGGCTCACCGGCGTCTCTGACCCCCATCTTCGCCAGCAGCGTCGTCCGGATAACGCGGTATTCCTCGTCCGTGACCTTCCCCTGCGAGTGCAGCTCGCGCAACTGGTCCAGTGTCAGCGGCTCGCTCTCAGGTGTGGCGACTGCCCAGCGTCGAACGATGATCACAACGAACAAGCCCCCCAGGATGGCTAAGATCACAACGATCAACCAGCCGACATACGAGAGGGTCTCGCTCACGCGGTCCCTCGCAACAACCGGGATAGCCTGCCCCGTATAAGACGCGCCGTCCGGCCCCCCGCAGGGCCCCCGCAGCGGCGGCGGCCGGGGTCTACTCGGCGCCGACCGCCTTCACGTAGCCGGCGATCTTCTGATGAACCAAGATCGTGTTGGTGATGATCAACTGGCTTCGCCACGCGCGGATGTGCCCTGGGGCACCAGGGCCGCCACGCCCGTCGGCCCACGTATCGGGGTCGATCGTCTCCTGAATCAGTTCGATAAGCGCCTTCATTTCCGGTGTGGCTTCCCCGGGGTTCGTCTGCTGCGTCTGCTGTTGAATCTGCGTCTGAGTATTGCCGAAAATGCTTGTCCCGCCGCCGGACGTGCTAGTCTGTCCAAGTCCCGTGCTGGTTTCGTTCGTCGGCAGCGGCTGATTGGCCACCTGGAGCAGCAGGTCGGCCACGTCATACACGCGGGTAATTACATCTTTGCCGAGATCCTCCTCGGTGGACAGGATCAACAGATTGCCGCTCATCCGGTAAGCCAAGGTCAGGTCGCTGCTGCCGGCGGCCGCCTTCATCACCAGCCACATCACCTGCTGGAACGTCAGATCTTTGGCCGTGAATGTGATCGGGGTGTCCCGACGGACGTCTGCGCCCTCCAGTTTGTCCCAGCGGGGCTGGATCTGCACCTGTGCCAGGTCAGCGAGCTGATTCAGCACTGCCTCCAGGTCCGCTTGATCGTACCGCACTTCGGGGATCCGCTGGTTCAGGAGCTGAAGTGTCAGCGGAACCTGCGCCCGCGCCGCTCGCCGGGGGGCCTTCTGCACCATCTGTGCCATGGCCGAAGATGCGAGCAACATCAGCACCATGCCGAGCGTCAGTCGCTTGATCATCGCGGTTCTCCTTGATAGCGGGGCATGTCCTGCCGCCGCCCGCCGCACCGCGGCGTCCGTCACCTATGTAAGTTTATCCGACTGCCGCGCGCCTGCCAAGGTCGTTTGGGACCACCATGCGCTATCGGCGGTTGCGCGCGGGTGGCTTAGCGGTGTCAAGTGCGCCTCCCGTCCTCATACGCCCATGATCGGGCTCTGCGAGCTTCACGCCGTCGCTAGGCTGGTGGCTAAAGGGTTGATGGCGCTAGGTGCGGCCGGGTGGGGCCGCGCGTTGCGCTGTGCACGGGGGGGAGCATGGGACTCGACGCTGACCTGCCGGATCGCACCACCGGTTGCTCTCTCAGAACGCGGGCAACTTGAACGCCGGCACGCTAACGCGTTGCGAGAACACGAACGACGCGGAGCGCCCGGCCGTGGATGCGGCCCTGCGCCAGGTGCTGCGCGGCCGGCCGCGGGTCGGCGAGCGTGACGAGCGGGCCTGCCACGGGCTGGTGACCGGTTCAGAGGGTGCCCGACGGGCCAATCGGCAGCAGAAATACGTGTGTCGGGGTGCGAACGCGACAGGTCAGTGTTCGCGAGGCGCCGCGTGTGTTGCGTCGTTGTCGTATGCGGTTTCGGCCGGATGACGGACCGGCGGGGGAGCGTGGGCAGCACCGAATTGGGACAAGGCAGTGGCAAGTTGCCGGCCGGCGGCGCGGCCGACAGGGAGGGGACCGGAGGAGGCCGCCTCCATTGCGGCGGGGGATCGCCCGCGGTCGCCCATGAGCGGCGGGATTTCGACAAGAGTCGTCGAAAGGGCCACGGCCAGCAGAAGATGGTGCGCAGGCATACTTTGATCCTCGCGCGGGGCGTGGTCGTAGGGCGACAGCGGAATTGTCGCGCGGTCGGCTGGAGCGGGCAAGGGTTGTGCGCTTATTTGCACATCTCAAGCGCGGAGCTGGCGCAAACTTAACACGGGCGGTGGATAAGACCGCTCAAGCTGAGCCTTGGTGCGGTTCCGGCTTCGATCACTCAGCTTTGTTTGCTTCCAGTTTCAGTGTTTTCAAGAGGAGGAGTGAAGATGCTGCATCGTTTTGTGGCGACCGTCGCGGTGATTGGGCTGGCGTGCGGTGCGGCACGCGCGAGCATCCGGATCACGGAGTGGATGTACACCGGGCAGAACGGCGAGTTCGTCGAGTTCACGAACGTCGGGGCGGTGCCGGTGGACATGACTGGTTGGAGCTACGACGACGACAGCCAAGTCCCGGGCGTCTTCAGCCTGAGCGGCTTCGGCGTCGTCCAGCCCGGCGAGTCGGTCATCATAACGGAGGCCAGCGCACCCTCGTTTCGTTCCGCTTGGAACCTGCCCGCTTGGGTGAAAGTGCTGGGTGGCTACACGAACAACCTCGGCCGGAACGACGAGATCAATCTTTTCGACGCGGGCAATCAGCTCGTCGATCGGCTGACTTACGGCGACCAGAGTTTTCCCGGCTCGATTCGTACGCAAAACCGTAGCGGCAACCCGATCACGCCAGCGGCGCTGGGCGCGAACGATGTGTACCAGTGGACGCTTTCGGTCGTGGGCGATGAGTTCGGTTCGTACGCTTCAACGGGCGGCGATATTGGCAACCCGGGCGTGTACATCCCCGAGCCGAGCGCCTTGGCTTTGCTCGCGTTGGGCGTGCTGGCGGTTCGTCGCCGGTAAGCGTTTCATGGGTTCGTCGGCGGTCGTCGGCCGGGCGCGTCAGGCTCGGCCGACGGGCCCTCGCATCGATCGGAGCGTTCGGATGCAGAGCGGGCAGCGACGGGCGGCGTTCACGCTGATCGAGCTTCTGGTAGTCGTAGCCATCATTGCTTTGCTCACTTCGATTCTGATACCGTCGCTCGCGCGGGCGAGGGAGCAGGCGAAGGAAGCCAAGTGCGCGGCGGGCCTGCGGAGCTTCGGCCTGGGGTTTCATACGTACGCCAACGAGCAACGCGACTACCTATGCAGCGGCTCGTTCGACCCCGAGGTATCCAATGGACGTGACGGGCCGGTGGACCGCGTAGGTTGGGTGGCGGACCTGGTTAATGGCAGGCTGGCGTTCCCGGCGACACAGCTCTGTCCGTCGAATCCCGCGCGGTACAACCAGAAGCTCGGAGCGCAAGCGGCGGGTAGGGATTCGTACACCCCGGAACAGGCGCGCGATCTGATCGCGCGNGGNTACAACACGAACTACACGCAGGCGTGGTACATGGCCCGCACGGAGTGGAACCCGTCGCAGAACGACTACAACGTGAAGCGCGTGCGGGCGACGCGCGGGCCGCTTCAGGTCGGCCGCTGGGTGCGGGTCGGGGACGCCCGCCTGCCGATTCTCGGCGACGGCCGAACGGATCTCGAGGACCGCGTGCTGGGTGAGCGGTCGGTCAAGACGATGACGGACGGGCCGTGGGACGGCCCGTACGGCGTGCAGAACTGGCGCGACTTCGGCCCGGCGCACGGGTTCGGCGCCTGGATCTTCGCTAACAAGAACCACAATCGCGTGCGTGCGAACGTGCTGTTCGCGGACGGGCACGTCCGCGTGTTCGTGGACCGGGACCGTGACGGCGAGTTCGGCCTGGATACCTCGGGCGATGTTCCCAGGCAGAAAGACCTGGACGAGGGCGCCGTCTTCGACGGCGTACTGAGCATCGGACGGCGCTCGGCGGACGCTTGGACGTTGCAATAGCCGAGCCAATGCGGACTCGATTTCGGAGAGCGTCGGCGCCGCGCGCGGCTAGAGCGGCCGGGCGGCGGTTGCCTGTATCACAACACACCTTTCTCATTCTCAAGACGAGGACTTTCATGCGCAAGATGCTGTTGCTCGTGCTTGTGGCGTTGGCCGCCGTGCCGCCTGCGCTGCCGACGGTGTTCATCAATGAGGTGTTCATCAATCCGCCCGGGAGCTCGGCGGATGACACGCGCGAGTTCATCGAGCTGCTGGGGACTCCGGGACGCAGCCTCGACGGTTATGCAATCGCGCTGGTCAACGGTGCGGTCACGAAGTATTACCCGCTGGGGTCCATTCCGCCGCGGCCGGTAGCACAGGAGATTGACGAGTTCTTCAGTCTGGACGGGTTGCAGCTCGGGCCGAACGGCCTGCTGGTCATCGGCATCGGCACGAGCTCAATGTACCCGACGCTGCTGGCGGACACGAACTTCCGGCAGTGGACAACGCTTTGGAACGGCGGGCTGGACACACCGGGCAAGCTGAACAACGACGGCAGCAACACGGTGCTCCTGCTGCGGCGCCGGCCCGGGCAGACGCAGGCGGACCCGACCAATCCGGCGGGGCTGCGCTGGGGCAAGGATATCATTCCAGACGACGAGTTGATCACGCCGGTGCTGGATCCGCAGACAAATCAGTTTGTCGATCAGTATGGCGACGGCGCGTTCGACGAGGGGCAGCCGAACGGGATTGACGGCGGCAACACGTTGGACCTTGTCGGCGCGAGCACGCCCGGCAATCTGCTCGACGACCTCGAGGTCGTGGACGAAGTGAGTTACGAGGACGACCGCGGCTGGGAGTACGACGTCGACGCACGGCAAGTGGACCTCGACAGCCCCGTACCGGGCCTGCCGCCACGACGCGTGCATGCGTTGGACGACCCGCAGGGCTTCAACCCGGACGTTCTGGTTCGCGTGGATTACCGCACAAAGGGGCCCGGCTGGCCGCCGGCGCCGGGCGCGACCGGAGCCGGTCCGAACGGAATGAACTGGCAGGACACCGCCACTGAGCAATGGATCCGCGGCGAGAGCGTAGTCGGGACCGGCGGCCAGGGCGCCAACCCGCAGTTCTTCTTGGACAACAGCGCGAACAGCAACCCGGATGCGATTCAGCCTTACCTCACGAACGTCCCGCTGTGGCTGGCCGACGGACAAGCGCCGGACTACGTTTTCTCCAGCCCCTTCACCTACCAGATCATGGCCGGCCGCGTGAACCCGCTGGCGGTGCCTTACATCCCGGGTGACGCCGACCGCGACGGCGACTGCGATGCCGATGACCTGGCCAAAGTGGCGGCCGTCTTCGGCGAGACGGACTGGATCTTCAGCAATGCGTATGCCGGGTCGCCAGCAGGCAACGATGGCGATCCAGCCACGCAAACCCGACCGTGGGACGTGGACGCCACCGGCAATAACGGCATCGAGCCCAGCGACCTGCAATGGGTGCTGAACTTCCAGGGCAGTGTGGATGGGCGGATCGTCGGGCGGCGGTATGACAGCACGACGCCCGCCACGACCGGCGTGTACCTGAACCCCAACACCGGCGTGACCTGCGCAGTGACGTGGACGGCGGTGGTGTCAAGCGGCCGGCCGCTCGACGGGTTGGTGGCGGGTGATGTTGTGGAGCTGACGGTACGTGGACAGGTCGTGACCGGCGCGAACACGCTGCCGCAACAGCAGAACGGCATCATGCAGTTCGTCCACGATTTGACGCTGAGCACCGGCGGAGTCGTGCGTGTCGAGGACATCACGCCGATGGGAGCCTTCACGAAAACGCGTGCAGCGCTGGAGCTGCCCAGCGGGCTGTCGGGCGATCTGGGGTTGCAGCGGATCAACGGGCACACCACGAGCTTCACCCAGGGACTGGGTACCATGGCTGACCTGTACCGGATCCGGCTGCGAGCGGTGGGTACCGGTACGACGGTTGCTACGTTGGGGCGGTCAAACTACGCGGGTTTCGCACTCAGTACGCCCCGCGGCCTGAAGGTGGGGCACACTGCCTCAAACGGTGATCCGCAAGCGGTGACGTATCCTTCTGGTCTGGCCCTGACGGTTACTGCTCAAATGACGCCCGGCGACACGAACTGCGACGGTGAGGTCACCTTCGCCGACATCGACGGTTTCGTTGAGGCCTTGGCGGGCGAGTCCGCTTGGACCCACTGGCCCTGCCCGTGGCTGAATGCGGACTGCAACGGCGATGGGCAAGTCACCTTCGCCGACATCGATGCCTTCGTATCGCTGATCGGGACCACGTGCCCGTAAGAGATCGCGGTCCCGCGCCGGCGGCTGCCACGCCTCATCTGACAGCCGGAATGCCTGCTGTTGAGGCGGTGCGGGCCCACACGGGCCTGTTTCTGGGTGCGTCACACCATATTGAGCGCGGCGACGGCAGCGCGGGCTGGCGTTGGTATCAGGGTTGCGGCGGGCGATCAAAGGCGATGCTCACTTGCGAACCATAAAGGGGGTACTCGATGCGGCACCGATACGCGCGAAACGATCGCGGATCCCAGGCGAGCTGGTTGAAGACATATCGGAGCAGCTCTACGTACCGAGGGACCTCTCCGATCCGCAGGCCATCCAAACCCTGGCCCATGAACTCCACGCCCTCACTCATCGGCAGGCGATCCGGATCGCGTACCGGGTCATTGATATCGGCCAATCCGCTGAACGATGTGTCGTAAATGAACAGGTGCGGCTGCGAACCGGGATAGGCGTCCGCGTGTAAAATGACGTCCGCGACCAGCAGCCGAGCCGGAAGTGAAACCTCGACCGAGAACCCCGATTTCCGCTCATCTCCGGGGGCGCGGTAGCGCGAAAGGCCACGGTATACCAGCTCCGCGAAGACAAGATTGACGGCAGATCGGATTCCCAGTGTGTCGGCGAGCAGCGAATAAAACTCGGCATTCGGCGTCCGCAGGACGTCTATGTCCACCGCGCCCGACGAGGAAAACTCGCGGATCAGCCAATCATCCACGCGCTCTATGGGCCGGCCGGTGAGCGACAGGGAGCTCGATGACGCGACCGGCGAGTGTATGCGTCGAGACGCGAAGCGAAGTTCTGCCCCACGGCGCCAGCGACAAAGACCTCTCAGCCCGCGGACGATCACGGCATCGATATGTCTGTCGTCATTTGATGGCCGCAAGATGGCCACCTCATAGTACACATCCACGGACACCCCTTTGAGGTGCCTCATCCCGCGAAACACGGCCTGCTTGGCGAGCAGTTCGTCTTTCTGGCGAGCCTCTGGCAGCCAGCCGCTGATGATCAGGTCGAGCGTGCCGCGGTCGCCAGCTTCGTAGCGAATGAAGCGTTCAAATTCATCGACCGCTTGGGCAGCTTTAGCAATGGTTGCCGAATTCACCGAGTGCCTTGATGCTGCGCCCAGAAGCCGTCGAAGCGGTGCCGGACCGGGTAGCAAGTGGAGGGCGGTGATGGGGTCTTCGCATCGCAAGGCCTTCAACAAGCGGTACGCCACGTCCTTGCCCACGTGGATCGCGGCGTCAAGGCGGCTTGGACGGAGGGAGGAAGCAGGGCCGCAGGCCTGTCCGATAACTTCGTCAATCGCGCCCGTCAGAACCTGGCTTAGGCGGACGAGGCGTTCCTCAAGAGCCTGCTCGGTTGGCAAGCTGGATCCGGTCATGGGGTACATTATAACGCGAATCCCGATCTGCGGAATCGCGAATTCGAATCTCTGAGAGATTTTACTTGACTGAACAGTCCGGATGAAGTACCCTGCGCTCGGAAGCAGTCAACGTGACTGCCAGCTCACGTCCCGTTCTTGAGAGGAGTCGGAGGTAGGAAAATGTCTCACGTGCGCGTTTCGATGGCGATTGGCGTCAGTGTCCTTGGCGTGGGTATGTGTCTCGCCGGCATAGTACCGGCGCTACCAGACGAGTTTGGCTCCGCTACAGTTGAGACTTTTGAAGGGATCGCGGGTGTGTCCCTACCCCTTCTCCCGTGGGGGGAGCTTATCACGCCGATGAGCGAGTTGCCGAATCAGTATGTACTTCCAAGCGGGGCGGTGTACCATTCCAGTAGCGATTATCAGTCGCGCGTCTTCGATTATGCTGCCCCTGGATACTCCGATGGTCCGGAGAACTGGGGTTGGGGACTCAGTCTCGAGGGGGGCACCATCCACCACCTGACCACGCTGCCCTCTGGCAGAGCGTTCTTCGGGGCTTATTGCGGGTGGTATCCGCTGCCTGAGCCCCCCGGCACCGTCTTGTTCGATTTGCCGCTGCCTGCTCGGAAGGTCGGCGCGTACGTAGAGTCGAGCCTATGGATTGAAATGGGTTACGACGGCGTGGTCGTCTTGGAGGCGTTTGATGCGCATGGTCAGTCCTTGGGAACCGTGGCGGCGGTAACCGACGGCGTGACCGAACGTTGGCAGGGACCGCCATACCCGAACGGACTTGACACGTGGATTGGGCTGGGCACCGACGACGGATCGTTCTCGATCCACTCGATCGCGCTGCACGGGCGCAATGTAGTCGCCGATGACCTCATGTTTGTGCTCGTGCCCGAGCCGGCCTACGCAATGACGCTGGGCTTGGCGTTTATGTACGTCGTCCTTCGAAGGCGGTAGCCTACGTCGGCCTGAAGCTGCGCGGGCCTCCGTGGACACCCTTTTGATCGGGCGTCCTGGGTAAGCCGGGCCCGCGGCAAGCGGCATCACGCCGCCGTCACGGATGTCACAGCGCGCCCGTAGTATGGGTCGGACGTCCACGAGGGAGCTCAGTACACTTGTACGGCCTACGTGATGGGCCCGGCGGGTGGCGAGTGTTTGCGACAAAGAGGGCAGGGGAAAGTTGAGTCGCCGCACCGCTCGGTTTTTCTGCACTCCTTGTTAAAACGGGAACCGAGCGCCCGGCGGGTCAACCGCAGGCCGACGCGCTGTTCGCCAACGGCGCTGTCCAGCGGCAGACCGAGCGCCATGTGTGTATCGCGGTTGCGGCAAGCTGGCGGGCGGGGGCTGGCGTGCAGCTTGGCATCGGCCGGCTTTTCGAGCCCGCTCCAAGCGGAACCGAAATGAAGGCCACAGTATGTCCGCGGGTCGTTGGTACGGTGGCGAGTCGGCGTGCCAGATTGGTGTGTTCCGCTGGGACGCTTCGTAGTGCGTCAGGTTGTTCAGGTGGCACCTGACCAGGCCGTCGGACGCTTTCGTCGGGCACGACGTTCGTTCGTTCGGCCGGTCGCGGCGAACCCGCGCGGCCAAGAGGCTGCGGGGCCACCGCTCTGGCGGGGGCCCCGCGATCCATAATCGAGCGTGCGGCGGTGCACTGGGGTGCCGCTGGCCGTGCGACGTCGCTGGCGGCAGTGGAAAAGCGCTCGCCGGGGCAGCATAATCCGTCGCCATGACGGACAAATCGCGCGGTGCCCTGGTCGTGATCAGTGGGCCCTCGGGGGCCGGGAAGACGTCCATCTGCAATGAGCTGCTGCGGCGTATCCCCAACAGCCGGTGGTCGGTCTCTGTGACCACCCGTCCGCCGCGGGGGAACGAGGTGGATGGGCGTGAGTACCACTTCATCTCCCCGGAGGAGTTTCGGCGAATGGTGGAGCGGGACGAGCTGCTCGAGTATGCCCAGTACCTGGGGCACTGGTACGGCACGCCGCGGGCGCCGGTCATGGAGGCGCTGGCGGCGGGGCAGGTCATGATTATGGAAATCGACTACCAGGGCGGTGTGCAGGTGGCCCGGCGTATGCCGGAGTCGATCCGCATCTTCGTGCTTCCGCCGACGATGGAGACTCTGAAGGCACGCCTGGAGGGGCGTAAGACGGAGTCCGAAGAGCTCCAGCGGCAGCGGCTGGCCAAGGCGGACGGGGAAATTGCCGCTGCACAGGCCAGCGGGTGCTACCCCTACTTCATTACTAACGATATACTAGAGGATTCGGTGCAGCGGGTCCTTGAGATAATTGACCAAGAGACGCGACGATGATCGAAGCACTGCGGAATGATGACATTATCGACAAGGTCGGAGGGCGGTTCAAACTCACCGCGTTGATCCAGCGGCGCTGGCTGGAACTCATGCGGGGGGCACGCCCCCTGGTCGATCCAACCGGCAAGACGCCCATGGAGGTCGTGATCGAGGAAATCCTTCAGGACAAGATCGGCATCGACTACGAGGCGTCAAACCTTGTCCCGCCCAAGCGCGAAACGCGATGACACACCCGAGGCACAGGACACCGCGGACGTCCCGGTAACCGGGGAGCTGCGCGGCTACGAACTGCTGGTCTGCGTCACCGGGGGGATTGCGGCTTTCAAAGTGGCCCAGCTCGTCTCGCAACTGGTGCAGGCCGGTTGCGGCGTGACCGTCGCGATGACCCGGCACGCGCGCCGCTTCGTCGGGGCTACCACGTTCCGCGCTCTGACCGGCCGTCCGGTTTTGACCTCCCTGTGGTCGGCGGACGAATCCGACGCGATGCCCCACCTGCGACCGACCGAGGTCGCCGATCTGGTCCTCGTTGCCCCGGCTACGGCGAACATCCTGGGCAAGCTCGCGCACGGCATCGCCGACGACCTCGTCAGCACACTCCTGCTGGCTGCCGACGGCCCGGTGTTGCTCGCGCCGGCTATGAACGCCCGCATGTGGCGACACCCGGCGGTGCAGCGGAACGTCGCGTTGTTGCGCGAGCAAGGTTGTTTGTTGGTGGGCCCGCAGGAAGGCTGGCTGGCGTGCGGCGACGTCGGCGTGGGGCGGATGAGTGAGCCGGAAGAACTGCTGGCGGCCGTGCGGTCCGAGTTGCTTCGCCGCCCGCCGCGGGCCGGTGGATAAGACCCGCGGCCGCGCCGACTACGCGGGCCGGCGCGGCCGCAGGCACAATCGTCGTGCGATGACGAGCGCTGGCTGCGCTAGACCGTCGGCTTCTGCGCAGCTTGGGGTGCCGACTCCACGGGGTTTGCCACGGTCGTCGTGCTCGTTCCGACGATGGCGGCGAGGTCGCGGACGAGGCTCTTGACGGACTCGGCCTGGGCATTGAGCTGCTCGGCGGCGGCGGCGGATTCCTCGGCGCCGGCCGCGTTCTGCTGCGTGATCTTGTCCATCTGCGCGACCGCGGTGTTGATCTGCTCCACACCCTGGGCCTGCTCTTGGGACGCCCGGCTGATACCGGCCAGCAGGTCCGCCACCTGGGTGACGTCGCTGGCGATACCTTCGAGGGCTTGGGCGGCGGTTTGCGCGACCGTGGTGCCCTCGCGGGCGCGATTGACGGAGTCTTCGATCAGGCTGGTGGTGTCCTTGGCGGCGCCGGCGCAGCGCTGGGCGAGGTTGCGCACCTCTTCGGCCACGACGGCGAAACCCTTGCCGTGCTCGCCGGCGCGGGCGGCCTCGACGGCGGCGTTGAGGGCCAGCAGGTTGGTCTGGAAGGCGATCTCCTCGATGACCTTGATGATTTTGCTGATTTTGCTGGCGGACTCGTTGATGGCGCTCATCGCGTGGTTGAGGTCGTTCATGGTCTTGGTGCTGTCGCCAGCCTTCGCGCGGGCCTGGTCGGCCAGACCGTTGGCCTGTTGAGCGTGATCCGCGTTGGTGCGGGTCATCGCGGCCATCTGTTCGAGGGCGCTGGACGTTTCCTCCAGCGATGAGGCTTGCTCGCTGGCGCTGGCGGCAAGCTGCTGGGCCGCGTGGGCGACCTGACCGGCCGCCTCGCGGGCCTGGTCGGCGCCTTCGTTGAGCTGTGCAACGACGCGATTGATCGGTCGGGTGATGCTGCGCGTGACGAGCGTCGCGATTACGAAGGCCAGGACCAACGTGCCGGCGCCGGCGCCGCCGCACCAGGCTGCCACGCGGGCCTGCGAGTCGCGCTGGACCTGCTCCGCGGCAGCCAGGGCCTGCTGCGCCTCCTTGTTGATTTCATTGACGGCGTCGAAGTAGTCG
>Ga0067045_1002546_pt1 | contig 85740 bp, 71 predicted proteins | sample TerdegcTABiofilm_FD_59184 | JGI IMG/M metagenome (GOLD analysis project Ga0067045, IMG submission 59184) | Combined Assembly of (Gp0054472, Gp0054536) Wastewater bioreactor microbial communities from Singapore -Terephthalate degrading...
ATCAGAACCATGGAGAAGTGAACAATTCTTTAGCCGATTTTACAGTTTGCCAGTTGAAAGAAATTGTACCCATATTAAATGATATTCTGTAATTTAATAATAATGATTATTCTATAAAAAATATTATTTCTTAAGAAATTGAATAATGAGCAATGAAAATAATAAAAAATAAATTTATAAAAAGAAAGAATAATGACCGGCACAGTTTATTAATTGTGGTAATAATAGTAATGATTGCTATTTTATCCATAGGTAATCTGGAGCTTAATGCCTATCAACTAACTTATGACGAACTTACCATTCCTATACTTACCTATCATAAATTCTGTATTGGAGAAAGTCCTGATGACTATACCATAAATATTGAGCTTTTTAAACAACATATGAATTATCTTAAAGAGAACGATTATCGGGTTATCTCCCTTTCTCAACTGTTAGAATGCATCGAAAATAATTTCTTCCCGGAAAAACCGGTGGTTATCACTATTGATGATGGTTTTAAATCTGTTTATACTCTTGCTTACCCTGTTTTAAAAGAATATGGTTTTCCTGCTACCCTCTTTTTGTATACCAATTTTATTGGTAATGGTCCTAACCAGTTATCGTGGTCAGAAATTAAAGAGATGATTGAGGGGGGAATAGAAATCGGTTCCCACAGTATCAGTCATACTAATTTAATTAATATGAAACAGAATGAATCTTATCTTGATTATTTAAATAGAATAAAAAAAGAGGTTTTTCTCTCCAAAACCATTCTAGAAAGAAATACCGGGAGTACAGTACTCTCTTTTGCCTATCCTTATGGAGTGTATAGCCAAGAGGTAAAAATGCTGGCAAAACAGGCTGGATACAAAGCCTTACTTAATGTAAACAATATGAATAATTCTATTCCTATTTATGCTTATTCCCTTAATCGCCAGGTTATCTCAAAAAATTGTTCTCTAAAACAATTCCAGGCCATTGTGCAGGAAAAAACTTTACAAGTTAATGATATTTTCCCACCTGATGGTACCATTACCAATAACCAAGGAATTTCTATTGGAGCAGTTTTAATTAGCCAAAATATTGAGCTAACATCTTTATATTTGAGATTAAGTGGTTCTGGTTTATTAAACTATACTTATTACCCGGAACAGCAAAAGATATCTTTTACCCCTGTGGCTCCTAAACTTCTTCAAAAACGTACCTGGATTGCCCAGATTACTGCCCGGGATGTAGAAACCGGGCAGCAAAGAAAGGTATCATGGCTGTTTACCATAAGATAATAAATTATCATTAATACATAATATCAATATATATATAATAAAAATAAACATATAACAACAGAATAATCTAGTATTATTTAATAATTATTCAAACTTGACATCCTTTAATTTCTCTACCATCTTGACAAAATCATCTATCCATTCAGCATCAAAGTTTATTCCTTTTTTGGTATGAATATATTCATCTTTATCCTTGAGTTTGACATAAGTTCTCAAATCAACCCTTTGTGAACCTCTGTATTCTCCAACAGATAGAATAAGTCTTTTGGTATCGGTAATATCTAATTTACCAATTTGCTTCATATATTAGTTCCTTTCTATTTTGTAGTGTATTGATTTTGTTAAGCATCCAACATCCCATCTCTGCTTGCAAGATGATAGGGATCGATGGAAATTATTTTTGCTCCTGGGTGTTCTTCTTTAATCTTTCTCTTCTCTTGCTGAAAATTGGCTGAAACAATAATTTTTAAAGAAGGGATTTTTTTAGCATATTCAAGAACGTTTTTATGAGGAGTAATCGAGGTAATGAGAAAACATCTTTCCATATCATTCCGGTTTAAATATTTCTCGATACCCTGTAGATGAGTAATTCCAATTCTACTAAGTTGAGAAATAAGAATCTGTTTAACTGGTATCTGTTTTTCAACCACCGGCAATCCTCTCTTCTTTTGATTCCTTTACAATCTCCACTATTATAATTTTATTACTTTACCACTAAATAAATATATAAATCTATGAATCTCAATAATTATTAGGAAGTTTCTGTTCTAATAAAATAACCTCTGGGGAAATGTTTTAGTAGTAAGCCTCTATCCTGCCTACCTATCTCATATTCTAAGCCAATGATTTCCACATCTCTTACTTCACAGGAGGTAGTAAAATATTTTTGTACATATTCGCCCAAATAGGGACTGATTAAATTGGAGAGCAAGAGAGCAATAATAATATTTAAAATGCTCACTATTCCAGTTGAGAAAAGCAGAATAAAAAAGATTAAAGCAGTGATAAAATTGGCAATAGCTATATCTGTTCCGCAGCGACGATGGATCGCTAAATGGCAATATCCCTGTTTCAATAAGTTTAAACCACGCAAGGCTGCTTCTTCCACCATCTTGGGATTCTGTATCCCGGCAATATAAAATCCATCCTCCTGAGATAAGCCAGAAATGTTTAGTTGATGTCCTGCCCATTGCTCTAATACATTTATAGTAGCATGTTCAATAGCATGGTTTCTTCTAATATTCTTGCTTTGAGCTATTTTCCAAATTTGCTTGGGAACAGTAATCAGAGTTACCAGGGAATATAAGGTAAAACCATAGGGTAAGAAAATCAGAGCGATAATAAAAAAGAAGAATAATGGCATTAAAAAGAGATAAAGCAATAGCAGAAAAATCAACTTTATTGACCTACTTCCTGAAGATATTTTTCTTATATGATATTTTTCTTATATTTTGATTTTAATATCAAGTTTATATTTTTGTCAAAAATTATTTCCCCAATTTAATCATAAAACAACATTACAAGATTACAAGGGGAATGCCATATGGGGAATACCGCACGGAGACGGTTCTTCTGTTTCATTATTCGGGGAAGGGAAAGCAATATTTGGTAAGATTAAGCTCCCTTTGGACAGCAAGCAGTTGTTTCTGGAGATTTTTATTAATAGGTATTCCCTTCTCTTTTCTCTCCAACCAGGCTAAATATTCTTTCTCACCAGCAGTATATATTCTTTCTGCACCAGGTGCTTTTTTAGAAGCACGGAGTGATCTTAAAATATCACCAGTAGTTTTTTTAAATGATGTAAGGTCAATAAAAGAGGAAATATTAATAGCTATAAAAAAGTGTCCTAAATTAATAGGTACTTCTTTATCCTCTTCTATACCAGAAAGCATCTTTAAAAATTTTCCTCCGGTCAATGCCGCAGAGAGAATTTCCACCACAGTAGCATAACCATAACCCTTATAACCGGCAGTCTCCTCTCCAATTCCTCCCAGTGGTACCAATGCTGCCCTTCCTTTCTGAAAATCTTCCAGTATCTGGTGGGGATTGGTTTTAGTCTTTCCATCTATTCCAATTACCCATCCTTCAGGAACTTCTTTTTCAGCCCTTTCATATAATTCTATTTTCCCTCTTTGTACCATAGAAGTAGCACAATCCAAACAAAAGGGGAATTCTTCATCAGTGGGCAGAGCAAAGGTCAGGGGATTTGTTCCCAGCATATTTTCTACTCCAAAAGTAGGGGCAATGGCCGGTCGAGCATTGGTACCAGTAATACCTATCATCCCGGCTTCCACTGCCATTAAGGCATAATAACCAGCAATCCCATAATGGGTAGAATTTTTAGCCACTACCATCCCCATACCATATTCCTGTGCCTTTTGGATAGCAATCTGCATCGCCTTTTTAGCAATAACCTGTCCCATCCCATTATGGCCATCTACCACTGCTGTAGTAGGGCCTTCTTTGACTACTTCAAATCGAGTAACCGGTGATTGAATGCCCTTCTTTAACCGGTCATAGTAGATAGTCTTAAAACGACCAACTCCGTGGGAATCAATACCGCGCTTATCAGCAGTAATTAAAACATCAGCACATATTTTGGCATCCTCTTCTGGTACTCCTACACCTTTAAAGGCATCAATCATAAAATTTTCCAGTATATCACAATCTACCCAAACTTCTTCTTTCTTCATTAACTATTTTCCTCCTTCGTGTCATGGGGACGGTTCTTCTGACATACTTTTATAATGTAATAAACAAAAACTTTTCTTACACTGAGAAATGACTAATTATAAAAATAGTTTCTCACATTAAATCTTTCATCTTTTTTTATTGCCAATGTTTCATCTTTATGTATTTTAAAAAATAAAAACTATAAACTAAACATTTTTCACGATATTAATTTAATTATTTCCAAGTATGAATAATTACTTTACTCAGTTAGTTCTGGATTAGCAATAATAATTTTATGAATAGCAATATCTATTGTCAAATAAAATTTAATTATTTGGTTTTCCGTTTTTAGCTAAGATTTATTTTAATATTCACCTAACATATAAAGTGTAGATTTCTTCTTGTTTTCATTTCTACTAATAATTAATTAATCGTTAAGCGAAAATATTAAAAGTTAGTATGATGATTCTCTTTCGACAAGACAATTATTTTAAATCATATCAAACTATTTCTATGTCACAAGAACCGTCCCCGTGACACAATTATTTTAAATCATATCAAACTATTTCTATGTCACAAGAACCGTCCCCGTGACATTACCGTTTTAAATTAGAGAAATAACACCCCACCGATTATCCGATGAGGTGCTATATCTCTATCAAACAGTAAGTTGTTCTCTGTTTATGTTGCAAACTGTCTTTATTACAATTCTTCCCCTATTTCTTATGGTTTTAATTCAACGGGACCAGATTTTACTAAAACCCAGCCACAATTGGAAACTGATACGAATAGCTTGTAATTATCTCCAGCATTGTATTTCGCAGGAGCTATGTCAAGTTCAACAGTAAATGAGTTATTCTGAGATGTTAAAGTATCTGTATAGGTTTCTTTTGGATTTCCACCTTTATTGTATAAAACAAACATTATGTCTATTTCTGTTAACTCTGCGCAAGCTGGTCCAGTAATTACTCCATCAACATCAATTCTTGGATCGCTATGTCCATGACTTCCAGCATACCATAAATATACTGTAACACCAGTGGCATCCCAACCAGAACATGGATCACATACCCACTGGGCATAGAGAGTCACATCGGCCGCAGGCATACTGAAGGTATCGCCCGGATTATAAGCGGCTCCACTACCATCGGCGGCGGTATTCCAACCAGTAAAGGTGTAATGAGTTCGAGCTATGCTTCCCTTATCCAGAACAGTGACTACCGCTCCTTCATAGTAGGGAGAATTGGCATCCGTCTGCGAACCAGTCCCACCATTGGCATCGTAGGTTACGGAATACTTCTCATTCTCAGACCACTGGGCATAGAGAGTCACATTATGAGCTGGCATACTGAAGGTAGCACCAGGGGCATAAGCGGCTCCACTACCATCGGCGGCGGTATTCCAACCAGTAAAGGTGTAATGAGTTCGAGCTATGCTTCCCTTATCCAGAACAGTGACTACCGCTCCTTCATAGTAGGGAGAATTGGCATCCGTCTGCGAACCAGTCCCACCATTGGCATCGTAGGTTACCTTGTAAGTTGGTAATCTCTCAAAATTAGCTGTAGCTGATTTATTTCCATTCATTAAGATCGAAGTGCTGGCATTTGTTCCAGAAGCATCACCAGTCCAGTTAACGAATTTCCAACCCTCATTGGCAGATGCTGAAATATTGGCTGTGCTATTAGCATTATAGTTCCCAGCACCAGATGTTGTTCCAGAACCTTCTGGATTGACCAATAAAGTTAAAGTATATACTGTAGGTGTTGGTCCAGGTGTAGCTCCTGGGTTAATGCAACAGCCGAGAAGCTGTGAAGCTACCAGGTCTACCAGGTCATTATAATCTTCATCAACAAAATTTCCGAAATCTTCATGCCCTTCAATTTTGGGAATATTAACTTCCCCAACGTCTTTCCCAATATCCCTGGCCAGACGATATATTGGTGAATTTATTCTAAAGCACTGAGTATTTTTAAAGCAATCGTTGAGGATTTCAATCACTAAAGCTAATGAGGTAGATTCAAAATCTGCAATACCAGCATCTGCGCCCATCATTGCTTTCTTTTCAACTACATCTTTTAATATGTAGTTTTTCTTTACTGGGCAATAGGCAGTAATAATATAGAGACCGGGCTCAACATTATCAAATAAATAGTTACCTGTTTCATCAGTAAATGTTGAAGCTAACAACTTATCACATTCTCCAGCATCTCTCAACTCAATAACAGCATCTGGAATAACAGACCAGTCATCAGTATAATGTCCAGTACCATCTACAAAAATAGGTTCTTCAAGAGTACAGCAGGTAAAGGGCATCTTTATTTGTCCTTTAATGGTAAGGTCTTCAGTAGCACCAGGAGAGGGAATGAATCCTTTACAACCTGTAAAGACAAGGACTAATAAGATGAGTAATACTAAAGGTAGAAATAAACGTAAATCTTTCATATATAATCTCCTTTTCATTATTTATATTTATTTCTTATTTTTTTTCAAGTAATACACATAGAAAGCAAAAACCCCAGAGGCAATCCTGTGGGGTAAATATAAATAACAAAAAGTCGGTAGTCTGGCAGTCATAGTCTGTAGCAGAAATTACGTTGGAGGGAAGATTATGGTATCATTTACCACAAACCTTAGACCCAAAACTTTGCGTCCTACCCTTTCGGGTAGTTTACCTTTGTCAACTTTTTATTTCTGTTTCGCTAGGCATCACCCCTTTCTAATTAATTATATACCCATTATATAGTAATAGTAAAAATTTTAGCTTAACTTAATCTATTTCTAATTTTTCCCTATCATTATAATTATTCCCTAAATACAATATTTTAGACAATATTCAAACAGCAATTTAAAAAATTTAAAAAAATATTTTTAGCTCCACAATTTGCGTTTGTTAAATTATATCACTATTTTGAGCAAAAAACAAGCTTATGAAGGATCTCCTCATCGGAAAAATTAAACAATATCGATTCCTTAGATAGATTTCTTAGATAAAAATCTATAGGAAACCACTTTCATTATAGGGCAACTGTCCCTATAATATACAAATAAAAATAACCCCACCGGTAATTCATACCGATGGGATATTTAAATCACTTAAAAAAAGATAGATGTCACTGCATTATTATTGTGTCAATGTCACCAGAACCGTACCTGTGACATACTATGATGACAAGATTATTTGCCTTCCAAGCGACGCTGTGCTTCTTTTATCCAATAATCAGCCCTGGCATTGTCCGGTTGCAAGGTAAGTACTTGTCTATAATAATGTATAGCCTGCTGATAATCACCGATATCAAAATAGACCCTGGCCAACCAGTAATAGGCATCCACAAATCGTGGATTTAATCTAATGGCCTCCCGATAAGAATTAATAGCATTACCATAATTCTTTCTCTCATATTCATTATAGCCCTGTTCATACCAATTATAGGCTTCTTTCCCATATTTGATAGAAGCCTCTACTTTGTCATAAAAATATTGTGCTCTGGGATAGTTAGGATCTAGCTCCAAAACTCTTCGCCAGTAGAACAAAGAATTTTCTAAATCGTCGGCTTCATAAAACACCCGAGCTGCCCAATAATTAGAATCAATTAAATCTGGGTATTCTTTTATAGAATTTAAAAAATAGATCAAGCTCTGTTCCAGGTCTCCCTTCTGGTAAGAATTATATCCTAAACGATAATAGGCATAGGCTAAATTCTGTTTTGCCTGAGGAGAAGTCAAACTGGTCTTCTCAATAAAGCTCAGGTATTTATTCCATTGTTCTGCTTCACGAAAATACCAGTTAGTATGTTGATACATTAAAGCCAGATAATAGTGTGCTTCCACAAAATCTGGATCAATGGCTATGGCTTGTTGTGCTAACTCTATTGCCTCTGACCACAACTTTCTTCCAGGGAAATTAGCTCCCTGGTAAGTGGCTAGTGCTTCCTCCATCTTTTCTACTGCTTTTTGTAGATATTCTACTGCTTCTGGAACTGTATCACTATAGATAGTTACCCCTTGGGCGAAAGTATCACCCCACACTGAGGACAAAAATATCATTAATAATATTAAAAAATAGTATCTTCTCACTGTCTTATACCAATTCATTCTCATTTCTTTTCTCCTTTCTAATTTGATATTAATTTATATTCGTATTTTTCAAACCAAGAAGTATAAAAATTTGTCAATTCTTATTTAAAAAGATTTATAGATTTTCTTTTAAAATAGAAAGGTAATTATTCTTTACCAGTTCAAAATCTTCCCAGTGCTCTTTGCTTACCGAACGAGCCGGTGGCAATTCTAACTGTAGAAAATTAATCCTCTTACCATCTTTACTAATAGAGAAATCCAGATGGGGACCGGTAGCCAGACCTGTTGCACCTACATAGCCAATAACTTCTCCCTGATTAACCTTCTTTCCCACATACAGACCATCGGCAAACCTCGATAAATGACCATAACCGGTAACATACCCATTAGGATGCCTTATTTCCACATAATTACCATAACCACCCTTATCGTAATATCTGGAAATTACAGTACCAGCTCCTATAGCTACTACAGGTGTTCCGGCAGGTGCAGCATAATCTATAGCCAGATGGGGTCGCCATATTCTCAGAATGGGATGGTATCTACTTTCGGTATAATATGAACTAATATATTTATAATTAAGAGGAGCTCGCAAAAAAGCCTTTCTCAGGCACCGCCCATCCTTATCATAATAGTCTATTGTTCCCTCAGGATCCTGAAAAAGCACTGCAGTATGGGTACTAAGCATTTCTCCCTCATAAACAGCTGCCAGTATATCTCCCCAACGATAAAAATCCCCCCGGTACAATCTTTCCACTAATATTTTAAAGGTATCTCCAGGTTGACATTCAGTCAAGAAGTCAATATCCCAGGCAAAAATATCAGCCAGCTGGACTGCCAGCTGGGCAGAATTACCATGTTTGATCATGGCCTGATATAGGGAACTCTCTATCACTCCTTCAATACAAACAATTTCTCGGAATATCTCCTCTTTATTAAGTTCGATATGACTTAATTCATTATCAGGTATTTTGATATAATAGGCATCTAATTGGTTGGGTTGATAATCAAACTGAACTATTTTGCCTTCCTTATCATAATGAACGGTAAATCTTGTTCCAATATTTAGTTTACTTATATCTACTACGGATTGTACTTTCTCACCCAAACGAATAATTTCAGCAGGTAAAATACCAGCTTTAATCAAATGTTCATATAAGGTTTCCCCAGCATTCAGTATTCCGGAAAATTTTGCTATTTCCCTATCTTTATTGGCCTCTTGATATCTCAGACTTAATCTTTCTAAATCCAAGCGCTCCTGACTAAGTGCTATTCCATAATTTTCATAACTACTTTCTTCCAACTTTTCGGATTTTCCGGGTAAGCTTTCCTTTTCTCTCTTTGCCCCAATTTGCTCTTCTGGCGGAATGAGACTATTTTTAGTAATCTGACCATCCCACTTGTGCTGTTTTCCCCCTAATAAGGAAAAATTTACTGGTAGAGGTGAGTTAGCAAAGAATGGTTTTATACCCACTATTACTACCACTAATAACACTACTCCAATTGCTAAAATAAAAAATAGACCTTTTTTTGAGAAATTTAATTTATAATTTGCCTTTGATCCTCTTTTTTTCTTTCTATCGGGTTTATGGGTATAGTTAATACAAAAAGTATTATATTTCTTTATAGACAAAGGTGAGCTCCTTAATCTCTAGAATAAAAATTTAAACAAAACATATCTTTGTTATTAGTACTTCCTGCCTGAATCTTCTCTAAAAACAAGATATATTTTTTTAAAATTATTTTATCAACTCCCATATATCTAATATATAGGTAATATTGGTAGAGAAAATCACCACTGCTTTATTTTTTAATTATTTTATATCATAACATTATATTAATATTTAGCCAAGAAAAAATAAACAATATCATACATGGATAATGATGTATCAACAAATTTATATATATTTATCCTGTAATTTTTTAGAAACACCAATAATACTATAATATGCATTAAGAAAATAACGATCAGTCATAGAAGCCAGGTAATCTATTACTATTTCTTCTGGAGTATAATCATGCATATACTTTGCTCCTCTGTCCTCACCCCTGTTAAAGATCCATTCTTGATATACAATTGAATCAGTATTTTTTGCTTTTACCTGCTGAACAAAATGGTCAAATAAATAAAAAAATGCCTTTTTAATTTTTTCTCTCTCTTTTTTCAGTAATTTATTTTCATAAATATGTTGTAGGTTAAACCTTTTTAATTGAAAAACACACTCGGCAATATCTTGTGAATATCTTATCTCATTTTTTCCATAAGAATGTTTAATTATATTATGAACTAGAGAATCAATTATTTTGCTATTACTATCTCCCAGTTTTTCCTTAACCTGGGCTGGTAAATCGCTCTTTTTGATCAAACCAATACGTACGGCATCTTCAAAATCCTGACCGATGTAGGAAATAGAATCAGTGATACGAACTAGACATCCTTCTAAAGTAGCAGGAAAAGTTACCACCTGTTCCCCTCTTTTTTTACGGATAATATATTCCTGAATATCATCCTCTGTTTTTCCTGGAGCAGGCTGCACTCCAACTTCATTTACTTCCCCATCGTGTGAGATTATTCCATCTCTGACCTGAAAGGTTAGATTCATTCCTTTGTTGGCATCAGATAATTGATCTACCACGCGCAAGCTATGTATATTATGAAAAAAAAGAGCCAATCCTTGTCTTTGGGCTATTTCCTGCAAAAACTTTTCACCATCATGCCCAAAGGGTGAATGTCCCAGGTCATGTCCTAAGGCAATGGCTTCTATTAAATCTAAATTTAATCCCAATACCTTACCGATGGACCGAGCAATCTGGGAGACCTGTAAGGTATGAATACTACGATTGGCCAGTTGTTCATCAAAACTGGCCGCATTATAAATAACTTGAGTCTTGCCGATATACCGCCGAAAGGCACCGGAATACAATATATGATCACGATCCCGAGCAAAGGGTCCTCTTAAAGGATGAGCAACTGGTGCTTTTCGGTAGGCATTGGCATTCTTGGTCGCAAAAGGAGATAAATTACTATCCTCTTTACTTAAAATTTCTCTTTGGAAAATTTTTTCGTCCATAATTTTAAACTAATATAATATTTTTATAAAAATATTTATAAAACTATTTATTATATATACTGTAGAGAAAAGCTGTAGAGTATAAAGTATTTTTTCAATGACATATATTAAATAAATATATATAAACATTTTATAATAATTGAGGAAAAACCTCAATGTCAAAAAATTATCATGGTAAAAAAGGGGATAAGGGGCAATTCTGGCAGTCAACATTATTTTTTTTGCAATACTGTTTTCCTACCATGACTAATTGAGCATGAAATTCATTATAGACGGATTGCTCCGGGGAGAGATGGCTCATAAAAAATTGTTGAATTTCTTCATATCTTGCTTTAGGAGATAAATAACCATGTCGTATGAATATCCGGCGGGTATAACTATCCACTACAAAGATAGGTTTCTTCCCAGCATATAGCAAGATGCTGTCTGCTGTTTCAGGTCCTATACCATCTATCTTTAATAATTCTGCCCTTAAAATCTGCCAATCACCACTAAATAATTTATCTACTGAACCATTGTATTTACAATAAAAAAAATTTATAAAATTCTTTAGCCGCTGAGCTTTTAGATTATAATAACCGCAGGGTTTAATAATTCGCCCCAGATACTCTTTATCTATCTGAAAAAGACGAGATACATTCAATATACCTTCTTCTTTCATTCTTTCTATAGCCTTGCTCACATTCTGCCAGTTTGTATTTTGAGTTAATATAGCTCCAACTATTATTTCCAGTTCCGTTTCACCAGGCCACCAATGTAGGGGACCATAAAATTTCAATAAAGTCTGGTGCATAGACCATAGTTGACTACTGATATTCTGATTGCCCATAGTTTCCAAATTATATTAATTTAATATGTTCATTATACTAACTATATTAAATACAACAATACAATAAAATGTAACAAAAACCAAATCCGACAAGCGGGTGGCTTTTTAAAAACCTCTCAAAGAGGTGTAACTCCTTCTTTTTTACCTTTTGTTAGCTTTTTTCTTATATTTTATTTAGCTATTATATATTATATATCTTAAAAGTGTGCAGTTTCCTTACTTTAGAACTCAGGTGAAAATTTCCCTATAGCTTTTCTTAATCTCGTTCCAGGTAAATCCAATTTATCTGTCCCTTACCTACCAGTACCTACCAGTCTCTAAGAAGTTGTCCTTTCATAGTTACATAAAACTAGAGATTATAGAAATCAGCTAAATGAATATTCTCTAAGAAAGTGACCAGCAACTTAATAGTTGCTTCTATATCATCAATATGGCACATCTCTACTACCGAATGGATATAACGAGTAGGCACAGAAACACCACCGGTAATCACTCCACCTCGGCTCTTTTGAATAGGACCAGCATCAGTTCCTCCTCTTTCCATTATATCCATCTGATAATCGATATTATGTTTTTCGGCTAACTCTTTTAAGAATTGGTACAATCCACGATGAGCAATCATAGAAGAGTTCATCACGGCAATAGCCGTACCTTTTCCTAGAGCACATCCCTTCTCTTCCTCTTTAATGCCCGGTGTGTCCATAGCAATAGTTACATCTACTGCTATACCAAAATCCGGTTCAATAGCATAAGAAGAGGTGGTTGCACCTCGCAAACCTACCTCTTCTTGAGAAGTTGCCACGGCATAAATGTCTACTTTATGACTTTTTACTCTACGCATAGCCTCGATAATAACATAGACCCCTGCTCTATTGTCCAAGGCTAAAGAAGTTATTACCTTATCGTTTAATTGCACAAAATCACGGTCAAAAGTAATTGCATCCCCTGGTTGAATTAAAGATTCTACTTCTTTTTTATTAAGACCAACATCAATGAAAAAATCCTTCATTGCTGGCGCCTTTTTCTTTTCTTCTTCTTCCAGAACATGAATAGGCTTGGATCCTATCACCCCGATTACCTTTTTCTTTCCATGGATAATGACTCTCTGAGCAATAAGAGTTTTGGGGTCAAATCCACCTACCACAGCAAATCTGATAAATCCATTCTGGTCAATAGACCTTACCAGAAATCCTATTTGATCCATATGAGCAGCCAGCATAACTTTTTTGGGTTGGGAGTTCTCTTCTTGCTCAGTAGCTTTTTTTAGGGCAATAACATTGCCCAAACGATCAATTTCCACTTTATCGCAGATATTTTTTAGTTCTTTTTGAATAATATCAGTAACCTGGTTTTCATAACCGGAAATACCAGGTGCCTCACAGAGTTTTTTCAATAATTGCATGTTATTTCTCCTTCCTATTTACTATTGACTATTGACTATTGATTTTTTAAACCCTTCTACTTTTTAATTTTACTACTTTTCATCATTATTTTCTTTCCGAAAAGCTTCCTTTAATTTTAACAGGACCTGTTGGGGATCTTCCACAAAGATTTTGGCACCGGCAATAATATCGACAAAACCTAACTCATTTCTGTATCGCGGAACAATATGCTGATGTAAATGTGAGATACTTGCTCCAGCACTTTCTCCCAAATTATAACCTATATTGAATCCTTGAGGATGATACAATCTCTGCAATACTTTCATCGATAGAACAGTCAGACGATACATCTCCCTTACCTCCTCCGAAGATAATTCAGTAAAATCTTCTATATGTCGATTAGGGAAAATCATTAGATGACCAGGATTATAGGGATAAAGATTTAAGGCTATGGTCATTAAATTATTGCTAAAAACACCTGAATCCACTACTTGGCTATCATGATTTATAATGGCACATAAGATACATTCAACTGGAGGTCGTTTACCCCTGACATACTCAATTTTTGAAGGTATAAAAAGATGTTTTCTCATTACTTCCCCCTTTGATAACTAATCATTTTTGTGCTCTCTTACCTCGGTCATAACCAGGCCATTACCTTTCCATTCTGGTATGATATTATATCTATTTTGTTGAGCACAAAAAATAAGGTCCTCTTCAAATCCCATAGTCCTGAGTTTTCGACCCCAGATACTGGTCTGGAGCATATTAAGTAAATTATCTTTATACTTTTGAAATAAAAAGCTGGCAATCTGGGCATCATCATTAGAGAAGTAATAATTAATTTTTTGATTAAAGCCACTAACTTCCATTAAATATTTTATCATACCAGCACATACTGTATCTTCTAAGGAAATATGGCCACGATCTCCAGCACAGAGCAACAAAATATTTTTACCATAATGCTGACTATAGTAAGTAACCGCTTGAATATTTAAAAAGCAGCCTATAATAATTTGAGCTGCTTTACTTACCAGATTTAGAGCTTTAGTCCCATTGGTAGTTGTTAAAAAAATATTTTTCCCCTTAACCTGAGGGCTGATATATTCCAGAGGAGAGTTCCCCAGATCAAAGCCTGCTATTTTTACCCCGCCTCTTTCCCCGGCTAATAATACCTGGTGAGAACATAAATTGCCAGCCTTTTTTCTAGCCTCCTCTGGTAGCAACACTGGTATAACCTTCTCTGCCCCTTCTGCTAAGGCAGTAGTGATGGTGCTGCTGGCTCTTAACACATCAATTACTACTACCAGGTAATTACTAATATCTTTACCCTGTATTTCTTCCGGTAACAATACAATTTCTATGTCCATCAGTAAAAAGTTCTCCAGAACAATAATTTTCTTTATTATTTATACCTTTAATCTTATCCTTGCTAAGCTCCATATTTATTAAGTTTTAGGGCATGTGCCAACATTAAAGGCATAGCATCCATCGCTGGAAATCTTCCCAAGCCTCCTTTAATAAATTCTTTTTCGCTGAAATGTTTTACCTCATCCACACGAATGTAACGAGAATAGAGTAAGAAAGGATTAGGATGCCAGCTATGAGCAGCTAAAGCCGCTGGAGTAGAATGGTCACCAGTCACTACCAATACTGCCGGCTGGAGCTCTAATAAAGCAGGAAGATAATGATCTACCTCCTCCACCACTTTAACCTTTGCCTCAAAATTACCGTCTTCTCCATAACTATCTGTTTTCTTGATATGAAGGTAAAAGAAATCATAGTCCTGATATTTCTCCTGCAAAGTAACCAACTCATCAGCAATACTTTCACCAGTTGTTAGAACACTCATACCCACTAACTTAGCTAATCCCCGATACATAGGATAAGTTGCAATAGCTGCTGGATTCAGTTTATACAACTCACTCATGGAGGGGAGTCCGGGATGTTTGGCAATTCCTCTTAAGAGAATAGCATTAGCTGGGTGATGTTCTTTCAAGACCTCCAGACATCTATCTATAAAACTATTTATTATTCTCATGCTATATATACTATCAGGTCGTAAGGCTTGAGCATAGGTCATCTTTTTACCGGTAAGCTGGGGATCGGCATCAGAAATCCCATCCTCCAATCCTTTTCCTCTGAATACCACTACAAAACGATGCTCTTTACCTGGTTTGATAATAACTTTTACTTGATCAATTTCGCCTATCTCTCTTTGTAATAAGGTACACAACTTTTGGTTTATTTCCGTGGAAATTCGGCCAGCTCTACGATCAGTAATAATACCCTCCTCATTAATGGTAGCAAAATTTCCCCGACAGGCCAGATCATCACAGGTCAGTTCTAAATCAATACCCAATGCCTCTAAAACTCCTCGACCAATCTGGTATTTAATGGGATCATAGCCGAATAAAGATAGATGCGCTGGACCACTCCCCGGGGTAATCCCACGGGAAATAGGATCAGTTAAACCACAAATTGATCTAGCAGCCAGTTTATCTAAGTTTGGTATCTCCGCTTGCTCTAATACCGTTTTGCCTTCTTTATTAGGAAGATCTCCTATACCATCCAATACTAATAGAATGATTTTGGCATCATTTTTCACAGATAATTCTTTTAAGATATCCTCACTAATCATAATATTTTTTCTCCTTTCCTTTTTGAAGGGATTCCTTATCTTTTCTGTTGAGCTATCTCTTGTAATCTCTCTTTAAGGTAGGTATTCCTTTGAATTGTTTTATCATTTTTAATAGCAATCCACATGGCTTTACTGGTTCCCACAATAATTACTAATCTCTTGGCCCGGGTAATAGCGGTATATAACAAGTTACGCTGTAACAAAAGAAAATGTTGGGTCAAAAGAGGAATAATAACCACCGGATATTCACTACCCTGACTCTTATGAACAGTAATAGCATAAGCCAGTGTTAATTCATTTAATTCGGAAAAATCATAATCAACTATCCGATGATAAAATAGTATTTTTACTGTTTGCTCTTCATAGTCAATCTCTTTTATATTACCAATATCTCCATTGTAAACTTCTTTATCATAATTATTGCGAATCTGCATAACTTTATCATTTATTTTATAGTCTTGATGACCATATTTTATACTTTTTCCAACGGGATTTAAGGCATCTCTCAATAAATTATTTAATTGATCTGCTCCCACGGCTCCTTTATACATAGGGGTTAAGACCTGGATATCGCGCATGGGATGGAAGCCATAACTATGGGGTAGACGATAAGTGCACAGTTGAATTATTTTCTGAGCCGCTTTTTCCGGATCTTCTTCTTTTAAAAAGAAAAAATCTCTCTCCTGCTTACTATTTAAGATGGGATATTGACCATTATTAACCCGGTGGGCATTCAATACAATAAGGCTTTCTTCCTTCTGCCGGAAAATATGAGTTAGTCGCACCACCGGTATCACTTGAGAATCAATTAAATCCTTTAATAGATTGCCAGGGCCTACCGAAGGTAGCTGATCGACATCTCCGATTAGAATTAAAAAAGTACCTTCAGTTATTGCTCTTAGCAGGTAGTCCATTAAGAGAATATCTATCATAGAAACCTCATCCAGAATAACTACATCAGCCCGGATAGGATTTTGTTCATTTTTGGTAAAACATTTCTCTCTTGGATTATAAGCCAGCAGACGATGAATAGTCCGAGCTGGCTTATGGGTGGCTTCGCTTAACTTCTTGGCTGCTCTACCAGTGGGAGCAGCCAGAACAATCTTAAGATTAAATTCTTCCAATAATTCAATTAATCCTATGGTAGTGGTAGTCTTCCCGGTGCCAGGACCGCCAGTAAGAATTAAAATGCGGTGTAGTAAAACCTCTTTTATAGCTTGTTTTTGTTCTGGAGCAAAATTAAGCTTATATTTCTTCTCTAACTGACTTATTTTCTGCTCAACATCAATCTGAATTAATTGTCGGGGATAACGAAGCAAGCCAATAATTTTCTTACTTATTTCTTTTTCAGCCTGAAAATAATTCGGTAGCCAGACTTGATTATTGTCAATTATTATCTCTTTCCGGTCACTTAACTGGTCACATTCTCTAGCTACTAATTCCTCACTAATTCCCAATAATTCAGCAGTTGTGGAAACTAAATCATCTTTAAAGGTGAAACAATGACCTTGTCCGGCATTCTCATTTAAACAATAGATAATTCCGGCTCTTATCCTAGCTGGAGAGCTGCTACTAATGCCCAGATTTTGAGCTATTCTATCAGCAATCTTAAATCCAATACCAAAGATATCATCAATCAGACAATAAGGATTTTCTTTTAATTTTTCTATGGCCTTAGTTCCATATTGCTTGAAGATCTTCACTGCATATCCGGTAGTGACCTGATAGGATTGTAAAAAAAGCATCACCCTCTTGATTTCTTTCTGCTCCTGCCAGGACTTTTTAATAATTTCAATTCTCTTTTCGGCAATTCCTTCTACCTCACTTAGTCTCTCTGGATTTTCCTCAATTATTTCCAGCGTTTTTTCTCCAAAGTAATCTACTATTCTCCCAGCTGTTGCCGGACCTACCCCTTTGATTAATCCTGAACCAAGATAACGTCTTACCCCCTCTAAGGTCGTCGGTAAAATGATCTGATAATCGGTAAAATTAAACTGCCGACCATAGCGTGAATCTACATTCCAATTCCCTTTAAACTGATACATCTCGCCAACATTAAAGGCCGCCATCTTTCCCACTACAATCATTTCTCCCTTTTCCGGTTCCTGCATATCAATGCCGGCAATGACAAAACCATCTTTTTCATTATGATAAACTATTTTTTTTATTGTTCCCTTAACCAGGACAACCTCTTCCATCAAAATTATTACCTTCTTTAACTATCCTTATTATCTCATTGCTATGCCCTGCATAGTTCATGTATAATACTTTTCTCAAAGCATAAAAAACTTGTTATTATTGATTTATTTTGTCATGAGATTATTTTTACCCAGACCTTACGAGTTCGTGGTCCATCAAATTCACAGAAACATATTCCCTGCCAGGTTCCTAATTTCAACTGTCCATTTTCGATAATAACTGCAACTGAACAACCCACCATACTTGATTTTATATGGGCTGCGGAATTACCCTCCAGATGATGATAATGGTCATGAAAGGGAATTATCTTTTCCAGTTCCTTTAAGATATCCTCTGCTACGCTGGGGTCAGCATTTTCATTTATAGTAATGGCAGCAGTAGTATGTGGCACAAAAATATAACAAAGTCCTTCCTTTTGATTGCTTTCCCGGACTACCTGCTGAACTTCCTCTGTAATATCCAGCATCTCTGTTCTTTTATGGGAATTAATCGAGATTGTTTTTATCATAGGTATCTCCTTCGATCCTTTTTAACAGTATCTATTATATAAAATATTTTTTAAATAAACTATTAATAATAAATAATTAAAATGATTTCCTAATTTCTTTTTTCTATCGGAAGAAATCTATTTTAGTCTATCATATTTTCTCTTCTATTCAAAGATTATGGTTATATAAATAATTTTCTCTAATAATCTAGTAAAAGAAGATAGAAGATCCTGAGAAATTATATCATTTTTCATAAAAAAGAGAGTTTGACTAAAATAGGAAATTTTTTTAAAAAATTTGACGTTATAAAATATTTTGCTATAATACAATGTATTAATAGCTACTACTATTACTAAATATAATTCCTTTCAAAGGAGGTTTTATGAGAAAAATAATAATTTATTTATTAACATTGTTGGTATTTTTGTTCACAATTCCAGGCACTATTCTAGCATCTGATTATCTGGCTCAAGCTGATGCCCTTTATCAGAAAGACAATCTGGAAAGTGTTAGTCAATCACTTCCCCTGTACCGAAAAGCAGTAGAAGAAAATCCAGATAGCTATGAAGCAAACTGGAAGATGGCTAGAGCGCTAAGAGAATATGCCGATCTTTCTATGCAGGCAGAAGTACCAGACTGGAAAGATATTTGTAAGAATTATGGTAAAGAAGGTTTAAAGTACGCTGAAATTGCTCAAAAAATGGAACCGGATAAAGTAGAAGGTAATTATTATTATGGTTTGTGTGCTGGTACTTATTCTGATGGTATCAGTATTCTGAAGGCTATCCGGGAAGGATTGAGAAGTAAAACAGAAAGAGCCTTCGAAAAGGCTTATGAAATTGATAAAATGTACGATGATGCCGGACCTATTCTGGCCTTAGCCAGAATGTGGCACCAATTACCCTGGCCTTATCAAAAAGAAAAGACCTCTGAAAGGTATTTCCAGGAGTATTATCAATATTTCCCAAATAATCCACAAGGTCTGGTTTACTATGCTGAGTTATTAAAAGATCGGGGAAAAAAGAAAGAGGCTATAGACCTTTTATCTAAAGCTGCTCAAAGTGACCATCCCTATTTCAGCAAAAGAGCGAAAGAATTGTTAGAAAAATGGTCAAGTTAATTTAGTATTTATGATTTTTATTGGCCAAGATCCTTTCCTAATATTAGAATTTTACCAAATTCTTATACTAAGGAAAAATTATTAATAAAATTTAATTAGATTCAGATTAACCGGAATAAAAAATTTTAAAAGTTTTTATTCCGGTTCTTTTTAATTTTAACAACCCTCAGTTAAAATCTCTATTTTTTCAACACCCAATCTTTCAATATACCCAAACTCAATAGGGCACCGATTATTATATTAAGATAAAAAGTTACCAACCGCCATCCTCCTACATATATTCCCAGTAAATGAGCAGGAACAAAAAAAGAAAAAAGAGAAACAAATCCTAATTCAGCAGCACCACTTCCTCCCGGAGTAGGCAAATAAGGTAAAAGAAAAAAAATTAAAACTTGTATGGCCATTACCAGAAAAAAATCTAATTGAATTTCCAGAGCCAATAATAGGAGAGGAGCCACCGAGAAATAGAATAACCAGTATAAAAAGGTACAAAGAAAAGCTATAAATATTTTTTTAGGATGTCTTAATAGGAGATGATAGCTTTGCTGAAAAAGTCTAACCTGGGCTATTAAGGCTTCCCATCTTTGTCGAACAGTCTGGTTAGTAAAAAAATTATTAAGAAAAGATATCTTCTCTATTCTTCTAAGTAATGATTCCATATTTTGAGGATTCCTCACTGCTAGGATAAAGACCGATATAACTATCACAGAAAAAACAATAGCTATAATTATTAAGAACCATGATAATAGCTCATATTCCTCAAAGAATGGTCTAAAATAGAAAAAAAATAGGGGAGCAATGACCAGAAAGATAATAGATTTTATTATAGATCTTATGGTAGCAATCAAAGTGCCCTTACCAACCGAGATGCCCTGTTTGTTGAATAAGAATATTTGTCCGGGAATAGCACCAGAAAAATAGGGAGTAATTCCTCCTAGAAAAAAAGTGATATAAAAGATCTTTACTGATATCCAGAAACCGATATTTTCACCAATAGCTTGCGCAATAACTTGAATTCTTAAAGCTTCCATGAGAACAGAGAGAAAAATTGCTATTGTTGCCAAGAGCAAGAACTCTGTATCTATATGCTGTAAGCTCTTTATAGTGTTCCTATCAATAGTAATAAAGAAAACTAATAAGAATGCTGTTATACCAATAATCAAAGAAAGAAGTAATCCATTAATCATCTTTCTTCGACTTAAAACAGTTTTTTCCAATTTTTCCACTTTCTGACCTTCCTAATATCCTAACAAAGGAAAATAGAATTAATAAATGGATAACTTTATACTATTGCCTTTTTATATTATAATGATGAATATTATTCTTGACAAAAGTTTTCTAGAGATAAGGGTTTATTTTATCATGATATTAATATAAATTTAAAAAGAAAGTAAAGAAAGTTGGCTATGCTATTTTTTCTAAAAAATCGTAACTTTATTCTACCTCTTGCTTTTGTCATGGGTTTATTATTTCCTGCCCTGGCGCAATATACTAAATCTTTAACCATTCCAGTGCTGGCTCTAGTTATGACCGTCTCCTTATCTGATATCTCCACTCAAAGTATGGTGCACGGGAAGCAATTATCCCGACCACTCTTTCTGGGCATCTTACTGAACTACCTGTTATTAAGCTCTGTTATTATTCTACTTACTTTTCTTCTTATTCCTGATATAAAACTAAGAGCAGGGATGATTCTAGTGGCTGCTGCTCCCCCTGGTGTAGCTATCATCCCTTTTTCAGTTATCCTATCTGGCAATGTGCTATTATCTTTATTTGCCACCTTTGGTGCTTATCTTTCCGCGATCATTATTACCCCTACCTTGCTCATTCTATTGACCAAAACACAAGATTTCCCTGTTTCCCAATTAATTCTAAATCTATTTTATCTGATCATTTTTCCCATTATCTTATCTCGCACATTACAGCAAAAAAGGATTTTATTATTTCTGAAATCGTGGAAAGGAACTATAGTTAACTGGGGATTTTTTGTAGTTATTTTTACAGTAATTGGTTTAAATCAAGCAAGCTTTTTTCAAAACTATAACCATCTACTTAGAATTTCCCTCATTGCTTTTCTTACTACCTTCCCTTTATTTCATCTGCTGCGCTATATTTTGAGAAAATTAAAAGTTAAAGAAGAGGAAATAATTACCATGGCTCTACTGGGCACTATTAAAAATTCAGGGTTTGCTGCCGCCTTAGCAATTACTCTTTTTGATCAGATAGTCTCCATTCCCGGTGCAGTAATCAGTGCCATCTACGCTCTTTATATGATCTGGTTAGGAAGATGATGAAGAATAATTATATTTATAAATATACTCAAATAGAATCTTATCATAAATGGCTGGAGGAAAAGATCGAGGAGATAAAAAAGAAAAAAGCTACTCCCAAACTGTTACTACATAGTTGCTGTGCACCTTGTAGTAGTTATGTATTGGAATATCTATCTCCATATTTTTCTATTACTGTATTTTTTTATAATCCCAATATTCATCCTGAAGCTGAATATAAAAAAAGATTAAAGGAGCAAATTAAATTTATAAATACCTTTCCGGCAAAAAATGAAGTGAAATTAATTACGGGTCCTTACGAACCAGAGCTCTTCTTACAAAAAGTAAAAGGTTTAGAACAAGAAAAAGAAGGACAAAGACGTTGTTTAAAATGTTACCAGATGCGAATGGAGAAGACTGCTTGGCAAGCCTCTTTATTAGGATTCCCTTATTTTACCACCACCTTGACCATTAGCCCTCATAAAAATGCTAAATTAATTAACCAGCTTGGTGCTAATATTGCCTCATTTTACCAAATAGCATATTTATTTAGTGATTTCAAAAAGAAAGGTGGTTTTAAACAGTCAATTTTACTATCACATCAATATAAACTCTATCGTCAAAATTATTGTGGTTGTATCTTTTCTCGAGAAAAATAAGATAGATTAAACATCTGAAATGGCCTTCATCTTTTTTTTAGGCCACTTTGTTAACCATCTTTTATAATCTTTCCAATAATGCTTAAGCCAAACATATTTTGTTATAAACATTTTTTTATAAGAGCTAAAATTGTGTAACTGAGGCGCCATCAGCTGCATATTAAAAATACAATATAGATAATTTAAAGTTTATCCAGAAAAAAGGGGGAGGTAGAAAACTATATTATATTTCTACTTCCCTCTTTTTTCTGTCAATATACAGAACAGTAATTATGGTATCCAATGATCAGTGCATTAAGAATACTAAAATATCAGGTAGAACGGATCTCCTGACGCATAAAGACCACATAAGAGACAGTAAAACAGACTAATATTAAAGCAATTAAAATCACAAACTGTGGCCAGACTACTAAAATACTCTGTCCGATACTAAGGGGACTGGGAATTACTTCCAGGCTCCTTAAGGCAGTAGTAATACCGAAAAACCTGATAGAAGGATTCAGTATGGCTGTAGTGCATTCCTGGAATAGTATGAGAGGTGATATTCGTAAAATCATGTTTCTAATATTTTCATTTTTAGCCACCAGGTCTAAAGTGGCATCACTACCTAAAGGAACCATCTGGTTAGCAATAACATTTGCTACCATGAGAATAAAAAAAGAAAAGAATATCCACACCATTATCGATACCAGAGCAGAGGTGGCTGTCTGTCGGAAGACGATAGAAAAAAGAATTCCCAAACCCATCCAGAATCCAATATATACAACACAGAGTAGAAAGAATAAACTTATCCGTGCTAATTCTTCTATAGTAGGAATAATCCCAAATACTATCATTTCCAGGCCAAAAATTATTAATATAATACTGACTAACATCACGGAGAGAGTAGTTATTCCTGCCAAGAATTTGCCATTAATCAGGGCATCTCGATAAATGGGCTGAGATAATACCAAGCTCATAGTACCCCCAGATCGCTCACTATTGATAGCATCAAAACCAAAGATAATACCAATTAGAGGACCAAAAAAACTAACAAAAAATATAAAAGAAGGAAGTGTTCCAGCAGAAAAAGTAAATAGTTTTAGAAAGAGGTACTCACCAGTAAAAAGATTTACATCACTGCTTACCGACTGATACATAACATAGATAATTGTGCCAGCAGTAAGGGCAACGATTAGAAAAAGTATAATAAATTTTCGGCTGCCTAAATAATCTGCCAATTCCTTCCAATAGACTATACCTAACCCTGACATGATTAATCCCCCTCCTGAAAATATTTAGTATAAATCTTTTCCAGTGAGACATCTTCTGTTCTTTTTTCTACCTTTAATACACCATCCAACTTTTTAATATTTTCAATAAGTTGTGCAGCATTCTGATTATTAGCAAAACTTATTTCTAAGCGATTACTTTGCTCGGTTAATATCTTTTGGCTTATCTCTTTCATAGAACCCAGAGCAACCATATTACCTTTGGAAAAAATTCCTATTTTAGTACAAATCTTTTGCACCTGGTAGAGTAAATGTGAGCACAAGAATATAGTTATCTTTTCTTCTCTATTAACTTTGGTTATTAGGTCTAAAATTTCTTCCACACCCTGAGGGTCAATTCCCGTAGTAGGCTCATCCAGTATGGCCAATTTTGGTTTCTTTACAAAGACTGTAGCTAAGCCCAATCTCTGTTTCATACCTTTAGAAAACTTACCCACTTCCTGATTTTTAACATCTGATAATCCTACCACAGATAAGACTTCCTCAATCCTTTCTCTGGCTTCTTTTTCGGGAATACGATTTAAGCGAGTAACATAGATTAAATTTTCCCAGGCGGTCAAATCTTCATAAAAACCCACATTTTCAGGAAGATAGCTGGTTATCCTCTTTACCTGTAAAGGCTCTCTGGTAGAGTTATAACCAAAAACGCTTACCTCTCCTGAGCTAGGTTCTGTTAACCCCAGAATCATCAAAATAGTGGTTGTTTTACCGGCGCCGTTGGGACCAAGAAAACCAAAAATTTCTCCTTCTTCTATCTTCAAATTTAGATTATTGACTACAGGCGTTCCATTATAAACCTTAGTTAAATTTTTGGTCTCTAATACGGTCTGTATAGAATTCATTTTTTGTTCCCTCTTATCTTCTTTTCAATTTCAGGAAAATTCCCAGCAAAATAGCAAGGATGGCAATTATTATTAATATTCCCACCCATCCCCATTTAGTAGGAACCTGTACTGTAGTCCTGAATTCAATCTTTTTCTGATCCTGGGTCCCAGTCGCATTTACAGCAACTATATAATCACCTGGTACTGTATTCTGCGGCACTTTAATAGTCATAGTGACCTTTTCCGGTTGCTGAGTCTGAACAATAGAGGGTAGCTCTACTATCTTATCAGGATTAAATTTTACTTCCCAACCAGAAGGAGCAGAACTATAAAAAGCAATATTATCTATTGAGGCAGAACCCTCATTCCACAAGTAAAAAGTAAAATCTTTGGTCTCACCTGATATGGTGGTCAGTTTTAAGTTACCGGTTTCAGTTCCTAAATTCAGAGTATAGGTACCGGTGACCAGTGCCTTTAAATCTAAAGATTTTTCCAGTTCACCAGCTCTGGCTATAAATTTCAGTTCATATTCATTCCTCTCTGCACTAAAAGGCGGAGTAACTGTTAATAAGATGGTCTCGGTACCAGCTTTATTGATCTTGATAGCCGAAATTTTTTCTTCTTCTCTCCATCGGGGACTAATAGAGGCTCTCCAGCCAGAAGGAAGAATAACCGCAAAATCCATTACCTGATCCTCATCAGTCTTATTTCTTACTTCAATTTCATATTTCATTACCTTACCAGAAGGAGCCTCTACTGCTGGATATTTGGTAGTTAATAATATTTCAGGAGTCTCTTCTTCCTTTTCTTCTAACACCTTGCTAGTGGCAGCAACCACGATATCCAGAGAGCGGGTGAGTTGCCCATCAACAGTTTCAGCCTTAATGGTAAAAGTATACTCTTTATATTCTTCCTTAATCTCTGAAGGTGCTTTGATATGCAGGTTCAAAGTCCTATTATTATCAGGTTCATCAGAAAGAAGATTAACCTGCCTTACCGTAAAACCTCGCCAGCTTTCATTATGTAAAAAAACTTCCCAATCTTCAGCTTCAGGGTCAGCAATTAGTTCAATTAAAATTTCTTCCGGTTGCATTCCCCTATTGATAAGCTTGATATTAAGATCAACACTTTGTCCTTGCTCCAATACCAAATTAGAAAATTGGCTGTAGATAAGGAAATCTCTTTCCGGTTTTTCTGTGAGCTTTTCTACCTGTTCTAATTGAGCTAGAGCAGAAAAAGATAATAACGAACTAACTAATAAGAAGACTATACTAAAAAGAAAAAAAGCTTTAATTTTTTGATTCATAGATATTACCTCCTCTATTAAATTTGAACGATTCTATCCTCATTAACAAAAATTAAGGCTTCTCTTAATTCTTAAAAAAGTATTCAATTTTTTCTTTCTATAATTTCTAGCTAAATTTCCGCAAGTAATAATTTTCATTATATTATCTTTTCTGCACTAATAAAATTTTACAAAATTTTTCCTTCTTGTCAAGATTCTTATGTGCAGTATACTACCTATAGATCTACAAAATCTTTGTAGATTGATAAATTATTATTAAATTAAAAACATTTTCTATATCACAATGTAATTATCTCTTTTAAATTTTTATTACCATTGTTCTAATGTTTTAAGCCATTTATTTCGATTTCGCCATATCCTCGAACCATATGTTTACCTTTAGTATTATCCTGATTGGAATAAGCCCAAATAATCTTATTCTTCCCTGGTTTTAACTCCTGGTCATATTTATCTTCCGTTTTCAACAGACGTATAAATTCAATAACGGTATATCCTTCCTCTTCTTTTCCAGCATAATGTAGAATATCATTTGTTCCACCAAGTTCCTCATCGGAAGGATGTGGTCCAAAATTTCCAGTGCTATACTGGTCAAATATCTCCACCTTTCCATCCTGTACATAACCAAGAATGATATCAGCATCTTTCATAGTAGAGACGGGTTGAATACCAATAGAGACATAACCAAGGGTTTTTCCTCTAAAAGCCATATAAAGATATTTTTCATCATTACTCCAGAAAATCTCTAAATCTCTATAAACTACTTTCTTTAAATATTCTCCTTCTTCAATTATTCCATCAATTTTAATGTTATTAATTCTATTTGCCAAATTCTCTTCTACTGCTTGATTTTCCTGCTCAGGTTGGGCGGTTAATACACTTACATTTAATTGAAAAAGAAACAAGGCCACAAAAAAGCAGAGTAATTTTTTCATAATCATTTTCCTCCTTAATATCTTATTATAAACTTAATCAAATAGCATGTTTTAACAATAATACTAAACCGATAATATCTGTTTTAATCTTAAAGCATTTTTCACTGCAAAACCAGCCTGATCGTTATCAAAATAACAATAAACAGTCTTTTCCTCCTGATTCCACTTTTTTATCTTCCCTGCCCACTTTTGCAAAAAATCTTCTGAATATAAACCTTGATATGGATCACTGGGGCCATGTAGTCGAAGATAAGTAAAATCAGCTGTTATAATCTCAGGAGAAAATACTCCGGCCAGATGAAAAATACAAAAAGCAATACCGTAATATTTTAATAAATCATAAACAGATTCATTCCACCAGCTTGATTCACGAAATTCAAAAACATACTGATTATCTGTGGGTAGAGTCTCTAAAAAGGCTTTTAATCTTTCTAAATTACATTTCCAGTAGGGTGGCAGCTGAAATAAGATTGGTCCCTGATAATGTTTCAAAGACTTAATACCACTCAGAAAAAGAAGCAATAATGCTGAGGTGTTCGTTAACTTTTTCCTATGAGTAATATAAAGACTGGCTTTGACAGAAAAGATAAAATCTTCCGGAACCATCAAAGTCCAGTTTCGCAAAGTATTCTCATCAGGTAAACGATAAAAAGTATTATTAACCTCTACTGTAGAAAAAAAATTACTATAATAAGAGAGCATATCCTTTTTGGTAATATTCTTGGGATAAAAAATATCTATCCAATGTGAATAATACCAGCCAGATGTTCCTATATTGATTGATGATTTATTCATGATTATTTTCCACTATCTACTTTCTAACTACTTTATATATTTCCTTCAGTAAAAAAGAGACTTATATTAGGTAAAAATTGGTTTCCAGATATTCCAGGGAAATACTCTACTTTGATAATCCTTTTATTTGTATAGAACAAGCATACTGTATAAAGTATTGAGTCGTGTGTTATTTAATTCAGTATATCAGTATAAAGTATACCGTAGTTAGTCGTTGGTCGCTAGTATTTAGTCGTTAGTATATAGTATTTCGTGGTGTGTGAATTATAGCCCACTATTATAGCCAAAAAATATTCCACCAAAAACTATAAACTAAAAACAATACTGCTCTCAATTATACCCACCTAAACTATATACTAAATACTATATACTAACACAATAAACGTTAAAGTCATTGCGAGCACTGCTTAGGCAGTGCGTGGCAATCTCATACTGGTATTCCCGCATAAGCTTATGCAGTATATCAGTATAACGTATACAGTAGATAGTCGTTAGTCGCTAGTATTTGGTATTTAGTAGAAATTTAGACCATTACTTTCATAATTTTCTCAGGCAGAAGTGAATGAGATTGCTTCGTCGCTACGCGACTCGCAATGACAAAAAATGAAAAACGCTCTTCAAAATGACAAGTTCGTCGTTGGTCGTTAGTATTTTGTCGCTAGTCGCTAGTATTTGTTATTTAGTATATCGTTTTGCATATTGTATTATTTAATTCAGTATACCAGTACATCGGTATAACTTATACAGTAGATAGTCGTTAGTCGTTGGTATTTAGTGTTGCGTATTTCGTTATGTGTATGGATTACATTAATAAAAAATAACCATATCAAAAAATATTGGACTAAATACCATGAACCAAAAACGATAAATTAAAAACATTAAACTATAAACTATGAACTATAAACCATACTGCTCTCAATTATACTCACCTAAACTATATACTAAATACTATATACTAATTAATGCAATAGCAGTTAGTATGCAGATAAAAGCTTATTTATTTTTGCAATTTTTAATACTATATTATATATTAGCATTGCAGGTCGTGTAGAGACCCATTAATTCCCTTATGAAGTTCATACCAGAAATTAATACCAGCTTCTTTTTTGTCTTTTTCAAAATGTTTTATCCAGTAATTCAACTCTTTACTTTTTTCTCCATCCACAATTTGTTTTCTTTTTAAAAAGTAGTATACCAGGTCAATATTCCTTTCCGATTCCCAAAGGATAGAGGCATTACGACTATTGATATGACAGGCAGTATAATGTATTTTTTCCAAAAATAAATCTTTTTTATCATACAGAAAACCAATTATTTCTGGAATCATCTCTTCAGCCCACTTACGATGAAAACGACATATGCCAAACATATCCAACATTAGTTCAAGCTCAAAACGTTTGGTATTTACTCTTCCCAGTTCGCGAGGGGGAATAAAGGTATCCTCATAAAACATATAATATTTACCCATTATGGGCATGGGGGATAAGACCGCTGGAGTCCAATATTGGTTAGGAACCATCCAACCATTTTTAGCAAAAGCATTGTAAGAAAAGCAATTGATAATTTGACTGTTTTTCTCTCTGCTTAATTTTTTAGCCAATTCTCGTGCGCCTCTGTTTAAATTTAAAATACCTTTTTGATTTATTATTTTCTCTAAAAGTGCTAGACCGAGTTCTGCATTATGTCTGGAATGCTCTACTATTTGAAATCCCTCTGTCCCGAAGAAAGGTTTTTCTGATATACCCAAATCAACGGGAGATAATAAATCTCTATCTAAACATTCCATCAGCCAGGCTAGAATGCCTCCTATAGCTATGGCATCAAAACCATAGCTATCAGCACGATGTACTAATCGTTCGGCAGCTCTTTGATCAAATATCCCGCATAAAGGACCTAAGGTCTGATATGGTTCATAGTCCTTTTTATAGATATCTTTAATCTTTTTGCATACTGCAGCACAAGGTTCTCCACAGGTCTTATGTGATTTTTTTTGAATTATTTCCTCATTAAACTGTGCCAAGTAATGTTCTAAAATATATTTTCTATGAATCTCCAATCGCTCTTCCTCTTCCAGATAGATACTGCGATAGTTAAAAGCTAATAACTTTCCTCCCATGGTAGCATAATTTACTCCAAAGGTTCCTCCAGTACCAAAATTCTCTTCAAATCGATACTTGGTAGTTACTTCAAGATCTTTAGCAGCCATTTTTTCTTTGTATTTATTTTCGAACCACTGATCAGCTACCTTCCTGTCTCTAAAATCTTCATCAATATAGGTTCCCCCATAAATAATTGCTGCAATATTATGTTCTTTTAGCATTTTGCTACCAAAACCACCTCTACCCGCCCAGGTATCTACAGCACTTACTTTCCCATTTGTTATTGGAGCAGAGCATATTGCTCCAAAATCGGTAGATTGTGAAGCAGGTCCTACTGCTAAGATACGAGGGTTATTTTCATAATAATGGCCATATGCACGATACACATATTCCATTAAGGCATAAACTCCTCCTTCCTTCTGCTGCCAAATAACATTTAGTTCAACTGGAAAGATATCAACCTTAATCTCTTCACCATGAATACGATTTAGATATAAAATTGAACTAGTTCTTGCTCTACCTACTATAGATAATGTATTAATTCCCAGATCATCAAAAATAAGTCCAGCACCACCCATGGAGGAAATAAAAAAACCTCCCCAGCAAGGAGAAAAACCACTAAAAAATAGACGATTAGAACCTGGCAAAATAGAACCAGCCATTAAACCTGCACCAATATTCAAGCTATTATATTTACCAGCTAAATATAAGCCGAGATCAGGTGGACCAAAATAATCACCTAAACTAAAGCGTTCCATTCGGTAAAACTTCGAATTAACATCAACCAACAACACTTTTTGATTCAAATTTTTATTATTCTTACTCTGACTAACTATCATATTACCTCCTATCCCTATGCTTTACTGGCTCTCTGTTCATCTCGCAACAATTTTATTATTTTTTCATTTAGTAAATTATGAACTAATTTATTTAAAACATGGCCACCAGTAAAAAGAGACAAAAATCCAAAATGAGAAATTAGACTTCTCTCTTCTTGTTCCTTAAATTCTTTACTTTGATCATATTTTCTAATAATATTATCTATTAATTCTCCAAAGGTATATATCTGAAAACGGTCCACTTCCACTTCTTGAGCTATTTTCTCAGCCAATGCAACGGCAATGTCCTGATAACTACAATCTTCTGGTAGTCTCATTATACTAACAACTTTGGGTAATATTTTCTCGAAAAGAAGTCTTCGTGGAGGGATGTTAGTCTTTAGGTTAAGTGATCGGGCAACCTTATTTATTATCTCAGGGTCAAGATGACTGAAATAGTCAACAAAATAATCTTCCTGCTGCTCCATATTTATATAATAATACTTACCAGCTAATTTTTTCATAATCCGATAGGTATCAAAATAACCTAATTTTAGATTTTGTCTGGCTCGGAGAGCATTAAAATCTAATGGTCCTCCCAGATTTTCTTTTGCTTCAATATGAATAACATGTAGATTATTTAAATTTACTTTTCTCTTTCTTCCCATCCCCCCTACCTGGACAGTAATTAGGGATTTATAACCACGATTAATTAACATACGTATGGGAAGATTATCATAAATACCGCCATCTAAATATATTTTTTCTCCAATTTTAGCTGAACGAAAAAGCGGAAAATTGGCACTGGCAAAAAGATAGTCGGCAATTTGGCCCTCCGGAATATCTTCTACAAACAATTCCAGTGCCCTACGATCGGTAAAAGATACTGTAACCATACCTAGGATAATATCAGATTTACGCAACCTTTCTTCATTAACATACTTCTTTATTAATTGTTGCAAAGGAGTAACATCAATCCCACCTTCGGCAATAATCTCTGCTAACATCCGTAAATAGTAGCGAATATCAGCTGATTGTATTTCTAAACGAGAGAGTTTCTTTAATCTTTCTTCATCAATATTCATGATCAGGGAAGGGTGGATATCATACCAAATTTGATAAGCCTTATCAATTTCATGCTGGGCAACCATAGCACCATTTAAAGCTCCCACAGAGGTCCCCGTTACTGCAGTTATCTTAATACCCATCTCCTCTAAAGCCTTACAGGCACCAATTTCATAGGCACCCTTAGCTCCTCCGCCCTCTAAAACCAGCCCGAATTCTTCTTCCATAGCAACACCTTATTTAATATGTAAATTATCCTCTGGTTAAATAATCAATTGAAAAGTGAACTTCTTTTCATAACTATTTAGAAAAATATCATTCAATTTTGATTCCGGAATAACCTTTTCTGACTTGATTTCATCTGGATAACCAATAGCAACTATACATAACACACATAAACTTTCGGGAATTTTTAATAAATCTTTAACAAATTCCTCCGATTTCTGACCGGTTGCCGTATATCTTTTTCTTATTTGTATCCAGCAGCTACCCAAATCCAGATGTTGGGCAGTTAATATAATTAAGGTGGTAGCAATAGAAGCATCTTCTATCCAAACATCGGATTGTCTGGGATCAGCCAATATCACTATAGCAAGAGGTGCCTTAGCCAGTAATTGAGAGCCATGTTCTTTGGCTTTAGATAATTGAAACAGAATTTCTTTATCCTCAACAATAATAAATTGCCAGGGATTATTATCCTTCGAGGATGGGGATAAAAGAGCTGTTTGAATAATTTGATTAATCTTTTCCGACTCAACTTTTTTCTCTTTAAACAAGCGAATACTTCTTCTTTTTTTAACTAATGATAACATTTTACTCCTCCTGCTTTATTAAAAATGATATTATAGATATTCTTCAGCTCGTAATATTGCCTACTATATCTAAATTTTATAACATAATTTTTTTCCTTTGTATTTAAAGTTTTTTTCTTTGCTTCATTATAACAAAAGAGATTGTTAATTATCTATAAAATAAGTAATAATACATAGAAAAAATGAATTATTTTTCCTTACCATAATTGAGAAAGATTTTTGTCCTTCTCTTGTCTTTAGTAAATAACTACATTAAAATATAACAAGTAGCTTTTTTAGTTATGGTAATAAGTAAAATTAATAGTTCTATAAGGAGCTCACTTTGCTTATAAATAAATTATTGCAGATCTATTTTTCACCAACCCATTCTACCGAAAAGATTGTTCTGGCCATAGCCAGAGGATGGAATATTTCCGAACAGAGGTCTATTAATCTTAATACGCTTGAACAACGTCATAATTTTAAGGTGAACCTAAGTGCCACTGAGGCAGTTATATTAGGTATCCCTGTCTATGAGGAAAGAGTTCCCAATCTATTATATCCGGCTCTCTGGAAGATCAGGGGAAATAACAACCTTATGGTCCTTATTGTAACTTATGGTAATATAAGTGCTGGAATTACCCTGTACCAGCTATTTAAAATGATGAATAACCAAGGATTCAAGATTATTGCTGCAGCTAATTTTATAAGCGAACACGCTTTTTCCCAGGAAGATATCCAAATTGCCCCCGGAAGGCCGGATACCCTGGATTTGGAAAAGGCAGAACAATTAGGAAGACAAATTCGCCAGAAAATTGAATTAATTAATAACTTAAATACCCTTCCTGACTTAAATATCTCTGGTGAATTACTACCAGTTGGTAAATTACTGCCTAAACATAGTGAAATTCTTTTTACTCATGCTCCAGAGATTATTCCTACACTCTGCCAGCATTGTTTAAAATGTGTAGAGTTGTGTCCAGTTAAGGCAATAAACCCGAAAAACCTGCAAAGCCGCGAAAAACTTTGTATTCGTTGTTGTGCCTGTGTTAAACTTTGTCCTCACCATGCTCGGAAAATAATCTTTAAACAGCCACTATTAGTAAAAACTTTCTTAAAAAGAATCGGTAGAAAAAGAAAAGAGCCAGATATTTATATTTAATACTTTTTATCTCCCCCATTATTCATCTTAAGAAAAATTTACCTCTTTAAACACAGCACCACTGCTAGCCGAAGTAACCAGATAAGCGTATCTCCTTAAATAATGGTTAACAGGGATGTTTCTTTCAGGCAAAGACCATTTTGCCTCTCGCTTTTTTAATTCTTCTGTTGATAATTCTACTGATAATTCTCGTCTGGAAAGGTCAATTTTAATAATATCTCCATCTGTAATCAATCCGATAGGACCTTTTTCTGCTGCTTCAGGAGAAATATGTCCAATAGCTGCACCACGAGTAGCTCCCGAAAAACGACCATCAGTTAAAAGAGCAACATCATTATCCAGTCCCATTCCACAGAGAGCAGAGGTTGGTGCTAACATCTCCCTCATTCCCGGTCCACCCTTGGGTCCTTCAAAGCGAATAACTACCACATCGCCCTTTTTTATCTGACCTCCTATTATTGCCTGGTAAGCTTCCTCTTCTGAATTAAAAACCCTGGCTGGTCCTTTAAAAATATACATATTTTTGTTTACTGCAGAAACCTTTACCACAGCACCATCGGGGGCCAAATTCCCATAAAGTATTGCTAAACCACTTTCCTTGCTATAAGGCTCATCACACTTTTTAATAACTTCTGAATTTTTTATATAAGCTTGGGCAATATTTTGTCCCAGCGTTCTTCCACTTACAGTCATCTCTTCAGTATGAATTAGTTTTGCTTCAGCAAGTTCTTTTAATAGTGCTGGTATGCCTCCTGCTAAAAACAAATCAGTAACATGGAAATGACTGGAAGGAGAAATCTTGGTTAAAACTGGAACAATACGACTTAAGCAGTCAAAGGTCTTCAATTCTAATTTAATCCCTACCTCATGAGCAATAGCCAGCAAATGTAATACCGTATTAGTAGAACCAGCCATAGCCAGGTCAACAGTAATAGCATTTTCAAAAGCTTTAGCAGTCATAATATCTCTTGGTCGAATCTGCTTTTCAACCAGATACATTATTGCCTCTCCTGCCTGTTTGGCCAATTGCTTCCTTTGTCCAAAACCCGCAGGTATAGTGCCATTACCTGGTAAAGCCATTCCCAGGGCTTCTGATAGACAATTCATAGAATTAGCAGTAAACAATCCAGCACAACTACCAGCACCAGGACAGGCACATTGTTCTAATTCATATAATTCCTGGGCTGATATTTTTTGTTGATTAAATTGACCAACAGCTTCAAAAACAGTGCTTAAGTCAACATCATTACCATGATATTGCCCGGGGAGCATAGGTCCACCGCTAATATAAACAGCTGGTATATTTAACCGTCCTGCAGCCATAAGCATACCAGGAACAATTTTGTCACAATTGGCTACCATTACCAGACCATCAAAATGGTGAGCCATTGTAACGGCTTCAATAGAATCAGCTATTAGCTCTCTACTGGCTAAAGGATATTTCATACCATCATGATTCATAGCTATTCCATCACAAATGCCAATAACCGGAAATTCCACCGGTGTACCTCCTGCTGCTAATATGCCCATCTTTACCGCCTGGGTAATTTCCTTTAAGTGAATATGCCCCGGAATAATTTCATTAAAGGCATTTACTACTCCAATTAAGGGTCTTTCCAGCTCTGCCGGAGTATAGCCCATAGCATAAAATAGAGAACGATGCGGAGCACGGTTTACTCCTTTGGTTACCATATCACTCTTTTTTTTCATATTCCTACCCTTCCTTTTTTTATCTTATAATACCTTTTACCTTTTAATTTACAATAATTTCTATACTACTATTATACTAATTGTTTAGTTATAATTATATTAATTTATTTTTTTATTATAATAAAAACTTACAAATGTTGATACTGAAAAATATTATCTGATACAACTATTTATTTCCCCTAAAAGAAAAGCTTAAGATTTCTAAAATAGGTGCCAGAGATAATAAAAGGTCATCACTAAGGCTAAAATCAGCTTAACCAGTATAGAAGTAAGGCTACCAAGAAAGGTAGCCGCTCCTGCTTTGAAAGCCTGATACTGGTCTTTTCCAGCTATTAGTTCTCCTATAAAGGCGCCCAGTAATAAGCCCATCACAATACCAAAGGGCGGAAAAAACATTATTCCCAATATCATTCCAACAACTGCACCTGCTATACCGGTACGTGATGCACCAAATTTTTTGGCTCCTAATAGAGGGAGAATATAATCCAGCATGGTAACCAATAATATTAAAATACCGAATGTTACCAGGATACTTAGGTTAAATGCATCTTCTCCTTTAGCAATATAAAGTAAAATCAAGGAGATGTAGTTTAGTACAATCCCTGGTAATACTGGTACCACCACACCAATAATCCCAACAATATTCAATATAATTCCAGTAATTAATAACATCAATACTGTATCTTTAATCTTTCTTTTTCTATTATAGTTAAGATCTGTATAAAGAAGTAAAAGAAGGAAAACTCTTAGATAAAGAATGGAAGACCTGTTATTACAATTTAAATAATAACAAATCTTCCATTCTTATATTGTTATATTATACATTCATTTATATTGATTTGCCAACATTAAATAAGATCTCTTATTTATTAACTAACGATTGGCTTCCACAAAATCAATATATTTTTTCCCATCAGGCACTTCTTCGGTAATCCACCATTCAATCACTGGTTTCATTTTTTCTCTGAATTTGGCCATTTCTTCTGGAGGCAATGTACTTACCTGCATTCCTCTCTCTTTTAGCACCTTTATAGCATCCTGGATATACATCTTGGACATATAAAATACTTGGTATTCCCACTCTCTGCCCGCTTTTCTCATAATCTCCTGTAATTCAGGCGAGAGACGATTCCATCTGTCTTTATTAATAATTAGCAAGTCCCCCCAGGGTTGAAATTGAGGAACAAGGATAAGATATTTTGCTACTTCATCAAGTTTTCTTCCCACTCCAGTGAGTAAAGGTCTTACTGTTGCATCAATAGTACCTGTTTGTAAAGCTAAATAAAGTTCTCCAGAGCTCATCATAGTAGTCGAGCCACCAAGTTGTTCTATAGCCTTAGCTGCAGGTGTACCAGAAATAGCCCATAACTTCCCTTTCATATCTTCAATAGAATTAATAGGACTTTTTGAGTATAATTGATAAGGATCAACAGCAGCCCATCCTAACAAAATACAATTATGTTTTTGTTCTAATATAGGGCTGATCATCTCTTTTAAGCCAATATCAAGCATATACATTGCTTGATCAAGGTCGTCAAATAAAAAAGGCACAGAGGTTATTCCTAGCTCAGGAACCTCACCAGTATGATAGGTATCGTGAGGAATACTTATATCAATTTCACCTCTACTGACTGCTGCAAATTCCTCTTTACCCCCATATAACTGTGCTGAGTGATAAATATCAAATTTAATTTCACCTTTGGATAGAGCTTCCACTTTTTCACAAAAATCTAAAGTGGGATTCAGAAGATAGGTATAGGAAGTTGGAAACATAGTTGATACAACCAATTTATGGGCAGCATATCCATTGACAAAAAAGCAACTGAGTAAAAATAAACAGATTATCATAGTAAATATTTTTTTCATAACTCTCCTCCTTAAACAATAAATATATTATATTCTTTGCTAACTATAAATTTAAATTAAAATAACATTCCATATTTAACATATTAACACTAATTATTATTCTCCCTACCACTCCTTTCTCTTTTTATTTTTTCATATTTACCTATTTATCATTAGTTATTTCATAGTATATGGTAACCAGAGACAGAGGTTGGGAAACCTGATAAAGATTATTAGAGCAATAATCTCTATTGCTACAAACGGCATTACTCCACGAATAATATCAGTCAAAGAAACTTCGGAAGGAGAGACACCTTTAATAGTATAAAGATTTAGTCCTACCGGAGGAGTAATCACTGCCATTTCGAGGGTAATACCCATAATAATACCAAACCATAGTGTATTATAGCCCAGCATTGTTATAGTAGGAATTAATAGGGGTGCCCCGATAGTAATAATTGACACTACATCAACAAACATACCCATTATAAATAGTAATACCATAATAGCAGTCAAGGACAGCCAATTTGGCCATCCTGAACGGGCAATGAAATTCATAATATACTGTGGCACTCTAAGAAAGGATAGCACATAACCAAAAAACATGGCACAAATAAAAATCAGTAAGATCATACCAGAAGTAAGCATTGAACTACGAACTATATTTCGAAAAATAATCCAATTCATTTTTTTGTAGACAAAACGAGCCAAAATAACGCTTACCAAAAATCCTATCGCTGCTGACTGAGTTGGAGTAGCAAGCCCTAAATATATACTCCCCAATACTGCCAGAATTAACACCAATGCTGGCCACACTCTTAAGAGTGAAGTTATTCTCAATTTCCAAGTTACACTTTCAGTAGATTGTGGAGCAACTTCTGGTCTTAACCTGACATAAATACCAATATAAGTTATCATCATTAATGCCAAAACTAATCCAGGAACAATACCACCAATAAATAGCATACCAACTGACTCATCTGCAACTTCTCCATAGACAATAAATCCTACACTAGGTGGAATCAGCAAGGCTAGAGCCCCGGCTGCAGCGACTGATCCTGTTGCTAAACTCTTATCGTAACCCCTTTTGAGCATTTCAGGAATAGCAAATGCTCCTATTGTAGCAGCTCCGGCAATACTTACCCCACTCATAGCTGCAAAAATAGTACAGGCTAAAACACTGGCCATAGCTAAACCTCCCGGTAGGCGATTTAACCAATGACTACCGAGAGTATATAAGTCTCCTCCAATACCACTATGAAAAATAACTTGACCCATTAAAATAAATAAAGGAACAGCAACTAGTATAAAACTTCTTATTTTATCATACATAATTGAGGGAATGGCCTGCAAACCGCTCGGGCCTCGAATAAGTAGAATGCCAATGGTACCAGAAAGTCCTAAAGCAGCAAATACAGGAACTCCCATAAGAAGTAATAGTATAAATATGGTAATAATTATTATAGCGATAGAGATAGGTTCCATAAACTACTTTTCTCCTTTTATGTTTTTCTATAAATGACAAGAATTGTTAAATAATTCATTAATCAAACTATATATTCTGACTAAAAACTGCAATGTTAACATAAAAAACCCATAAAAAATGATCAAATAAGGTATCCAAAGAGGGAATTTAATCAATGAAGTGGAATAAAAATTTCTTTGGTAATTTAAGACCATAATTGTTGCTGCCTTCCATGTGGTAATAGAACAAAATATAGAACATAAAAATGAAGTAACTATTTCTAATTTTTTACGTTTTGTTGGAGATAATTTTTCCACAAACATATCAACTTTTACATGCCTCTCTTCTTTCTGTATATAGGCAATTGAGGTAAAGCATATCATTATAAGTAAATATTCACTTATCTCCACCGAAAAGATGTCACTCCCTTTAAAAACATAAGTGAGTAAAACACCCCAGATAACAATGATGGCCAAAATTATAGAGCTTAATTCGGCAAAAATTTCATTAATTAGATTTAATTTAGTTATACCCTGAGTAAGAATATTCAACACTCTTCTCATAATTATCACTACCTTATAATTATTTTTTGGTACTAATTCTGTTAATAACAAGGTGGTAAAAAGCCTTTTTAAAAAATACTACTAATTATTATTTTGCTAATTTTTTAACAATCTCATCTCCAATTTCAACAGTGGAAGCATTGCCACCGAAGTCCTTAGACTTTACTATTCCTTCACTAAGTACTTCTTCTACCGCCTTTTCTATAGCCAGAAATATTTTAGTCTCGCCCAAAGAATCCATCATCATGGCACCAGCCAAAATAGTAGCTATAGGATTAGCCACTAATTGACCTTTATATTTTGGGGCCGAACCATGAATAGGTTCAAACATCGAGACTCCATCTGGATTGATATTCCCACCAGCAGCAATACCCAAACCACCCTGTATCATAGCCCCTAAATCGGTAATAATATCTCCAAACATATTGGGAGCAACCACAACTTTAAACCATTCTGGTTTCCTTACCATCCACATAGTAATCGCATCAACAAAAGTGAATTCTGTTTCAATGTGAGGATATTGCTGGGCAATTTCTGTAAAACAATTTCTCCAGAGTCCGTAAATATCACTAAGTACATTGGCTTTATCAACAGAAGTTACCCTATTTAATCCTTTTTTAGAAGCTAAATCAAAGGCATACTTAATTACCCGCTGAGCACCTGGTTTAGTGATGAAACCGATCTGATAGGCTATTTCTTGTGCCTGATCTAATTCAAAATTAACCTCAAGTTTAGCAGTATATAGTTTTCTGGTTACCATCAGTTGATCTTGGTTGGTCTTTCCTGAAAACCTTCCTCCTACTCCAATATAAAAATCTTCGGTATTTTCTCGGACTACGTAAAAGTTTATATCCTCCGGATTCTTGTCCTTTAAAGGAGTGGGAACTCCATAGTATAATTTAATAGGTCTAAGATTAATATACTGATCAAAATAGAATCTTATCTTTAGTAAAATTTCTTTTTCTAAAATACCAGGCTTAACACGAGGGTCTCCCACTGCTCCTAAATAGATGGCATCCATATCTTGTATTTCGCTTAAGGCACTATCAGGTAATAATTCTCTGGATTTAAGATAATGCTCTGCACCAAATGGATATTCGGTCCAATTAATTTGGACACCATTTTGTTGTGAAGCAAATTCCAACACCTTTTTCCCTTCTCTAATAATTTCTGGTCCGATTCCATCCCCAGGAATTAGAGCAATATTATACATTTTGTTCTCTCCTTTTTAATTCTTGTTTAAGATATCCTCTTAATCCTCCTAAAGAAATAATCTTCTGAATAAATTCTGGATGTACGTTCGTTTCATATTCTTCATTATTGGTCAGATTTTTAATAATTCCTCGGTTTGAGTCTACCTCTAACATATCACCAGACTGGCATCTTTCAGCACATACTATAGATTCAAAAATGGGCAGACCAATATTGATGGCATTTCTAAAAAAAATTCGGGCAAAAGATTTAGCAATTACACAGGATACTCCAGCTTCCTTTAGGGCAATAGGCGCATGTTCTCTGGAGCTACCACAACCAAAATTATTTCCTGCTACTATAATATCTCCTTTATTCATCTTCCTAATAAAATTAGCATCACAATCTTCCATACAATGCAAGGCTAATTCTTTAGGATCAGACGTATTTAAATAACGAGCCGGAATAATAACATCGGTATCGATATTATCACCAAATTTCCATACTTTTCCGGTAATGATCATATTCTTACTTCACCTCCTCAGGATAAGCAATTTTACCTAATAGGGCAGAAGCAGCAGTAACTGCTGGATTAGCTAGATAAACCTCGCTTTCTGGATGTCCCATTCTACCGACAAAATTCCGATTGGTTGTTGATATTGCTCTTTCTCCTTTTGCCAAAATCCCCATATGTCCACCCAAACAAGGGCCACAGGTAGGCGTGCTTACCGCAGCACCAGCAGCAATAAAAACATCAATTAGTCCTTCTTGGATAGCCTGTTGATAAATATCTTGAGTAGCAGGGAAAATTATTAATCTTACTTCAGGATGAATTGTATGTCCTTTTAAAACTTCAGCAGCCACTCTTAAATCTTCTATTCGGCCATTAGTGCAGGAACCAATAACAGCTTGATCAATTTTTATTTCCCCAATTTCATTAATGGAATAAACATTATCTGGAGAGTGGGGAAAGGCAACTTGTGGTTCAATATTACTAACATCAAGATTAATTATCCTCTCATAATTAGCATCAGGGTCACTTTTATAAACAGTATAAGGTCTCTTAGCCCTACTTTCTACATATTGCCTGGTTTTCTCATCAGGTTCAATAATACCGGTCTTCGCTCCTGCCTCAATTGCCATATTGCACATAGTAAAGCGACTATCTAAGGAAAGATTTTTAATCGTTTCTCCACTAAATTCCATCACCTTATAATTAGCACCACTAACACTAATCTTAGCAATAGTGTAAAGGATTAAATCTTTTCCACTTACCCATTTATTTAACTTTCCATAATAATTAAACTTAATTACTGGTGGAACTTTGAGCCAAATCTCTCCCAAAGCCATAGCATATCCCAAATCAGTACTACCTACACCAATGGCCAAAGCTCCCAGAGCTCCTGAAGTATCAGTATGAGAATCTGCTCCCACTACCAGATCACCTGGCAATATTAAACCTTTCTCGGGTAATAGGGCGTGCTCTATACCCATCCTTCCTACTTCAAAATAATTTTTTATCTGATACTTACGAGCAAATTCCCTTAATATCTTACTCTGTTCAGCTGATTTAATATCTTTATTAGGTGTAAAATGATCAGGAATGATACCTACTTTGTTCTTATCAAAAACATCTTTAGCCTGGCATTCTTCAAAAAATTCAATTGCCAGGGGAGCAGTAATATCATTGCTAAAGGCAAAATCAACTTTAACCTTAATAATATCCCCTACCTTAAAATTGGTAGCATTAGTATGTGCCTGTAATATTTTCTCTACAATATTTTTTCCCATTTTTCCTCCTTTCCTGTTCTAAATCTTTTAACATTGATTTTCCTGAAATTTATTTTATGGTCTGAAACATAATCTAAGAAAAATGTATAACGCTTAACTATCTAATTTAATCTGCCAGGTATCTTTTTTCTAAGTCCAGATAATACTCTAATCCTATAAATTTATTAAATTCGGAAAAAGATATTAAATTATTTAATCTTGTTATAGTAGAACCTTTGGATTTTAATTCATTTAAGTAATCTTTTAATCCCCAAGCAGCCGCAAATAAGGGCCCGGTACTAAATATTACCAGAGAAAAACCCAATTCCTCTAACTCCTCAATGGAAAGAAGAGGAGTCCTTCCTCCCTCTACCATATTAGCTAAGGTAGGTGTCTTAGGAAATGAATCAGTAATTTTTTTCATTTCGGAAATATTTTCTGGTGATTCAATAAAAACAATATCTGCCCCTGCTTCTTCATATGCTTTTCCTCTCGCAATTGCCTCTTCCAAACCGTAATTAGTTCTTGCATCAGTTCGGGCAATAATTACAAAATCTCTATCCACTCTTGCCTCACAGGCTGCTCTTATTTTTTGTACCATTTCCGCAGTAGGAATTATTTTTCTACCTAACATATGTCCACATTTTTTAGGAAAAATCTGATCTTCCAATTGGATACCAGAGACTCCTGCTCTTTCATACTCCATAACTGTTCTTCTGACATTTAAAGGATTTCCATAACCAGTATCAGCATCCGCAATAACCGGAATTCTCACAGCTTGAGCAATTCTACCTGCCCGATGAGCCATTTCAGTCATAGTTAGCAATCCAACATCAGGCTGGCCTAATACAGTTGCTGAAGTTCCATATCCGGTCATATACACCGCTTTAAATCCTATCTGTTCAATCATCTTGGCACTTAAAACATCATAAGCTCCCGGTGCTACTAATATTCTATTTTCTCTTAATAATAATCTCAGTTTTTTTGTCTTTCGCAATTTTTCTCCTTTGCACTATTACCTACTCTTTTATATTTAAAGATTAAAGATTTATTATATAGTTGTTATAAGCAAAAATTGTGCCAAAATCAGGAAGGAGAATAAAAGTAGGTATTACTTACTTTTGTCTTAATAAAAAATATTTTGTTGCAAAATTTTTATAAAATATTTCAACAATAGCGTAACAGGAGAAGGTCAAATTATTATTCTTCCAAGCCATATATCTTTAATTTTCTCCATAGAGTAGTTCTGCTTATTCCCAGTCTCTGAGCAGCTTTCCCCTTGTCCCATTCTGTAAAATATAGCGCTTCTAATATCCTTTCTATCTCCCTCTCTTTTTTATTAGCTTTTTGAATAATATCCAATTTGTCTTTTTTATTTTTATGGTAAGCTATGCTAATTAAATCCTGAACTGATATATTCTCCCTTTTCTGTATCAGCAAAGCCAATCTTTTTAATATATTTTGCAGTTCTCTTACATTTCCATAAAATTCAAACCCTTCTAAAAATAAAAAAATTTCTTCCCATTTTTTTTGATAGACATGATAAAGATTTCGAAAATTATTCTTAATATAATCTCTAGAAATCACTGGAATATCTTTTCTTCTTTCTCTTAAGGGAGGCAAATTAAGCTCTAAAACACTTAGCCTATAATATAAATCCTCTCTAAATCTTCCTCTTACTACTTCATTCCATAAATTTTTATTAGTGGTAGCAATAATTCGGGTATCAATTTTAACTACACGATCACTTCCTAATCTCATTACTTCTTTTTCCTGTATAACTCTAAGCAATCTGGACTGGATACTAAGCGGAGTCTCTGAAATCTCATCTAACAGTATCGTTCCATTGTGAGCTAACTCAAATAGTCCAATTTTCCCCTCTTTTTTAGCTCCAGTAAAGGCCCCTTCCACATATCCAAACAATTCCGATTCTAAAATACTTTCTGGAAGAGCAGCACAATTGATTACTACAAATGCCTCATTCTTTCTATGACTTTCATGATGAATACTATGAGCAAATAGTTCTTTTCCTGTTCCTGTTTCACCACTGATCAGGATAGAAAAATCATTAGTTGAGTACTCTTTGGCCATACTGAGACATTCTTTAATTGCTCTGGACTCTCCTTTGATATCAGAAAAAGTGTATTTAGATACTAACCCCTTGGAATACAATTGCTTTCTTATCTTGCGTTCAGATTCTTCTATTGATTTTACATCTCGAAAGGTTGCCACAACTCCTTCTACCTGATCTCTTACTGTAATTGGAATACGACTAGTTAATATCATATGACCATTTACTCTCTGTATCTGATCTATTTCTGGTCTTTTTGACTGTAACACTTGAGACAATCTAGTATTTTCAATAACATCATCCGCATTCTTACCAATAATTTGTTTTCTGGGAATTCCTAAAATATTTTCAGCCATAGGATTATAAATTTGAATAATATTATTTTTATCAGTAGCAATAATACCACTGTAGGTAAAATTTAAAATTGCATTGAATTGTTTTATCTTATATTTTTCTCTTTCAATAGATTCTTGAATCTGAATGGCTTGATTAATGGCATTTTTAATACTGTCTTCAGAATAAACTAATATAGAATCAATCTTTAATTCATCACATAAATCACAAACTAGACTAGAACCAATAACTATATTCTCCTTATTATCCTTTAATCCTTGCAAAATAGAGTTTAATTCGATAATATCGCTGTAGCACTCTTCACTAATATCTATATTATTAAATAGCCCTTCCTGAGAAAAACTATGTGCTACTTTCTGCTTATAAGATATAAGTATTACTCTATTTCCTCTACTTTTTGCCTTAATAAGATTTTCCATGATGTCAAAACCTGATATCCTAATAGGAACTATAGGTGCTGGGACAGCATCTTTTACAATCTGTAAATTACTACTTCCACACACAAAAACATCTACCTTATCATTTTCCCAAAGGTCTTGGGCAATTTCTTTAGTTTTGTTAAAACTAGATTCAATAATGATAAATTTTTCTAAGTCCTCTGGTGAGATAGCTTTTCTGATAATCTCGGTTAATTTATTATGACTCATTATCGCAATTCTCTTTTTCATATAAACATCCTATTTTTAATGATTAAGATATATTGCTTCTATTTTCTCTCTCTATAATAACTTAACATTTTATTGATAGCCTTAATATAAGCTTTGACACTGGCTTCTAAAGTATCAGTACTGATACTTTTCCCGATATAAGAATGTCCATTATCTTTTATTTCCACCACTGCCTCACCCTGAGCATCTTTTCCTCGAGTGAGAGCCCTGATATAATAATCTGTCAATTTAACCTTAACTCCGGTAATACGATCGATGGCTTTAAAAACGGCATCTACCGGTCCATCACCACAGGCAGCATCTTCCAATACTTCACCTTCCCTGAATAGCCTTACCGTCGCGGTAGGCAATATGCTATTTCCTGTACTAATATGAAAATATTGTAACTCATAAATATCAGCAATATCAGTTACTATGATTTCAGACATTAGTGCCATAAGGTCTTCATTATAAATTTCCTTCTTTTTATCAGCCAATTTTTTAAACTGCTCAAAAGATTTATCCAGCTTTTCTTTATCCAGGTCATAACCCAATTCAATTAACCTTTTTCTAAAGGCATTTCTACCGGAATGTTTCCCCAAAACTATCTGATTACTATCCAGTCCAATAGCCTGAGGTTGCATAATCTCATAGGTAGAGGCATCCTTCAGCACACCAGCCTGATGTATTCCCGCCTCGTGAGCGAAGGCATTTTTCCCTACGATAGCCTTGTTAGGTTGTACTACAAAACCAGTTAAGCGACTGACTAATTTACTGGCAGGGTAAATAAATTGGGTAACAATATTGGTTGTTTTATCATAAAAATCCTTACGGGTATGTAAAGCCATAACAATCTCTTCTAATGAGGCATTGCCTGCTCTTTCTCCAATTCCATTGATAGTACATTCAATCTGTCTCACCCCATATTTTATTGATTCTAAAGAATTTGCTACAGCTAACCCCAGGTCATTATGGCAATGCACACTTACCATCACCTCCTGAATATGGGGAACATTTTCCATAATACCTTTAATTAATGAGGCAAATTCTTGTGGTTGAGCATAACCGACAGTATCTGGTATATTGATCACCGTAGCTCCAGCTTTTATTACTTCCGAAAAAACTTGATACAAAAATTCTGGTTCACTACGACTGGCATCTTCCGCAGAAAATTCTACATCTGGACAGAAACTCTTGGCTAGTTTCACAGCTAACACCGCTTGTTCTAAGACTTCCTGTGGTGATTTCTCCAGCTTTAGTTTCATATGTATGGGAGAAGTAGCGATAAAGGTATGAATTCTCGGTTTTTTTGCTAATTTAATAGCATCCCAGGCACATTTAATATCCTGCTCTACTGCCCGGCATAGTGCTGCAATAGCAGAGCCTTTAATATTCTTAGCAATCACCTCTACCCCCTCAAAATCACCAGGTGAAGAAATGGGAAAACCAGCTTCAATAACATCGACCTTCATTTTTTCTAAATACCGGGCAATCTCCAATTTTTCCTGAGTATTCAGGGAGGCTCCCGGGCATTGTTCTCCATCACGCAAGGTAGTATCAAAAATAATAATCTTATCGTTCATAATATACCCCCTTATTGACATTTTTATAATATTTTTTAAAGTTATTAATTATTACTTAATTTATGGAAATCTATATCTGTAAACCATTTTTACTACTTCTGGTAATAGCAATCCTGCCCGTGCGGACGATCTCTCTGATTCCAAATGGCTTTAACAGATTGAGAAAACCAGTAACTTTTTCTTCATCTCCAGACATTTCAATGGTTAAGGTATTCCTCTCTACAAAAATTACTTTGGCTTTGAAAATTTCAACTAATTGTATAATCTCTGAACGAACTGCCAGTGAATCTACATAAACTCTAACTAATACCAATTCTCTTTCCATAATATTCTCAGGAGGAATATCTCTGACCCGAATAACATCAATTAATTTATTTAGTTGTTTTATTATCTGTTCTAATACCTTTTCATCTCCACTTACTATGATAGTCATTCTGGAAATTCCTGGAGTCTCAGAATGACCAACAGCAATACTCTCAATATTAAAACCCCTCCTGGTAAACAAACCCGCCACTCGAGCCATTACTCCCGGCAGATCTTCCACTAAAATTGCAATGGTATGTTTCATGATTAATCAACTCCTATCATTTGATTGATTGAAGAATCAGGTTTTACCATAGGAAAAATATTTTCTTCCGCTGGAATATGACAGTCGATCAACACAAATTGATTTTTTTGATAGGCCTTCTCTAAAGTTGGTAAAAAATCCTCTTTTTTATCTACTTGAAATCCTATTCCTCCATATGCTTCTACAATCTTTATAAAATCAGGGTTTCCGGCAAGTAAAGTAGAAACATAGCGTTTATCACAGAACAGTTCCTGCAACTGCCTCACCATTCCCAGATAACCATTGTTCATTAGTATTACGATAATGGACAGACGATTATAAATCGCGGTGGCTAATTCCTGAATATTCATCTGAAATCCACCATCACCAGAAATACAGACTACTGTCTTCTCAGGACAACCTAATTTCGCTCCAATAGCTGCTGGTAGACCAAATCCCATAGTTCCGAGTCCACCTGAAGAGATAAAATGACGAGGATAATTAACCTTAATATAATGTGCCGCCCACATCTGGTGCTGACCAACATCAGTAACTATAATGGCTTCTCCTTTAAAAAATTCATTTAAACCATCCATAACAGCTTTAGAGGATAATTGCGGGGTACTATCACCTCTATGTTGAGGGTCTTTCCCCTTTATCTGTTCAATTTCCTGGAGCCATAATTGGTGTTCTTTTTCTTCGAGAAAATTATTTAATTGCTGTAATATATTATTTAAATCTCCTACAATAGGAATATGTACTGAAATGTTTTTACCAATTTCTGCTGGGTCAATGTCTATATGAATAATTTCGGTTTGCGGACAAAATTGCTTCAAGTTACCAGTAATTCTATCATCAAAACGAGTCCCCAGAGCAATAATTAAATCGGCATTACTGACTACTTGATTAGCAGTATATTGACCATACATACCGAGCATACCCAAAAACAAATAATGATTTCTGGGAAAACTACCAATCCCCATAAAAGTATTTGCTACCGGGATATTGGTCTTTGTTGCTAATTTTACCAATTCTGAACCAGCATGGGCATTAATAACCCCACCTCCAGCAATTATTACTGGTTTTTTAGCCTGCATTATCTTTATAGCTGCAGATTTTATTTGTTTAATATGTCCTTTATAAGAAGGATTATATCCTTTCCTGCTTATCTTCTCGGGATAACTAAAAACACCTTTCGCTAACTGTACATCCTTAGGTAAATCAATAAGTACCGGACCAGGTCTACCGGTTCTGGCAATATAAAAGGCTTCTTTAATTATAGAGGCAAGATCTTCCACCCTTCTAGCTATATAATTATGCTTGGTAATAGGAAGGGTTATACCAGTAATATCAACCTCTTGAAAGGCATCATTACCAACCATAGCTGTGGGTACTTGCCCTGTTAAGGCAATTATTGGAATAGAATCCATATGAGCATTAGCCAGACCAGTCACCAGATTAGTTGCTCCAGGACCGGAAGTAACAATACATACTCCTACCTTCCCCGTTGCTCGAGCATACCCATCTGCCGCATGAACTGCGCCTTGTTCATGTCTGGTCAGAATATTCTGAAAAGGAAGCTGTTTATATTTACCAAAGGTATCAAATAAAGGCATAATTGCTGCACCTGGAATGCCAAAAATTACCTTTACCTTTTCTTGCTTTAAACATTCCACAATAATCTCAGTTCCAGTCAATTCCATTATCTTCACCCCATTTCTTTACTTTCAATAAATTTCTTTCTTATCAGTCAAGTAAAATTATACTTTCTTATTTAGGACCTTCTTTAAAATAATTATTTAATATTCAGAATATTAATAATAAAAAAATCTTGCCAATAGTCTTACTTCCTGAAAATAATAAAAGTCGCCCCCGAGCCAAGCAGGCTCTATAGGGACGACTTTATCGTGTTACCACCCTATTTCGATAGAACAATATCTCTTCTATCCTCATTTAGGGAAAGGAGAGTGCAATTCTCTCTGCTCTTTTCTTTTCTATTCTGATTTATTTAGTAGAAGTGAGTTTCAGCAATATTTACTGCCCTATTCACACCAGTACCGGGCTCTCTTTAGTAAATCATTACCTACTGGCTTCTGTTATTAGACAATTTTTGACATTTTACTAATATATTTCAATCCTGTCAAATAATTTTCACAAATTTTTTACAAAAAATGCTGAAAAGAATTAAATTTTGTTAAGTTGCTTTTTTATAATGATCGCTGGAAATTGGATTCATAATATTAATTTAAGGTAATATTATCTTATCAACTTATACTATCAAGGACTTTGAACTTTCTAATGGGTAAGAAGGCATGAACCTGACTTTTATATCTTATATATTCTTCTTGAAACTTTTCCTGTAGAAAATTATTTTCCTTTACTGCTGCTATTATTAAAAATAGTTTGATGAAAATTATAAATATGATGATAGCAACTGAAATAAAAAGAGAAAAGGGATTATTCTTAATAGCAATGATAATCCCACCAAGAATAAATAGACAGATGCCAGTATATATAGGATGTCTGATAAATCCATATATTCCTTTGGTAATAATCGTGGTAGAAGCAAGAATATGTCCGGCCCAGGTATGATATTTTCCTAAATCTATCTTAGCCTTTACCACCAGGAAAGCTCCACTTAAGGTACAAAAAAGTCCAATATAATTATGCAGAAAGATATTTTTCATATTTAATAGGACATACATATAAATAAACATAGGAACTAAATAAAATACTTTTAAAGTAGAAATTAATTTTAAATTTACCAGAGGTAACATTCCTTTTTTATTTCGAAAATCAGAAATATAGAAAGAAAACACCAATAAACAGACTAAGGCAATAATTTGAAATATCTTTAAACTCATTATGTTCCCCTATATGTTTAGTTTGGTCAGTTCAATTATTATCTATTTTTTTTGTTTAATACTATTATGAACATAAATAACTCAACCAGCACCCTTTATTCATACCAAAAAAAGAATTCATTTAACTCTTTCTTGATGCTACGATAGGTATTAAGCTTGGCCTCGGGGTCAGGATAGCCCATAGCAATACAAATAACTAATTTCTTTTCTTTAGAAATATTTAAAAACTCTTTAATTTCAGCAGCATATTCTGTTACTGATGCCTGGACACAACTTTCCATACCCTGGCTATGAGCTGCTAAAATAAGATTTTGAGTAAACAAACCCATATCAAATAGTGACCAACTTCCTAAAGAACCATCCATGAAGAGAAAAACAGCGCAAGGGGCATTATAAAACTTAAAATTCATCAATCTAAGAGCTTCTCTCTTAACTTTATCGTCTCTCTCTATTCCCAGGGTGCCTAACCTCCGGGCTCCATGTTCCCTGGTTCGTTTTTCCATCTCATAAGGCCATCCTTCCGGTAAAGGAAAATCAGGGCTGGTGGGGGCATGATTTTGTGCTAAGTTAAATAGCTTTCTACCAAGTTCTTCTTTTTTTTCACCGCTTACTACCAACATTTCCCAGGGCTGAGTATTGGTATAGGAAGGACAATTTCTGGCCGCATCTACTATCTTTTCCATAATACTTCTGGAAATAGGTTCTGGTAAAAAAGCACGAATACTCTTTCTTGACTTAATATTTTCATAAGCATCCATTTTATAATCTCCTAACCAAAATAAATTAATTATAATTAATAATTTATAACTCGATCATTTATGGTGAAAAGTATAACAATCTTTTACTTATTAAGTCAACCTGTCAAGAGAGTCTAATTTTTAATCTAGGAGGTTTCTTTCCTATGATAAAAAAATCTATGAATAGCTTTGCAAAATTAAATAGTTCAAAACATTTTTATCTTCTAAGTTGTAATTTATGGTTTTAATCTCGTCCCAAGAAAATTTACCAGAGCCACCAATGAGGTTGAAATAACAATCATAATTATTCCCAGAGCCGATAGCCTGCCCCAGAGACCATCTCCAGCAAAGCGAAGAATCTGAACAGCCAGAACCTCACTTCCCGGACGGGAAAGAACTACTGACAGAGATAATTCTCGCAAGAACATAGTTGCCATTAAAATCCATCCTGAAACTATTCCTGGCAGAAGTAAGGGAATGACTATTCTTCTCATAGTAGTTACAGACCTGGCTCCACAGACTCTTGATGACTCCTCCAGGTGTTTATGTATTTGAATAAAGGCACTACTTAGAGGGCGAATACCATAAGGTAAATAGGTAGCAATATATCCAATCAGTAAAGCCCAGATAGTAGCATATAGAGGAGTACGAACAAAAAACCACATAAACCCAACACTAATTACGATACCCGGGAAGGAAAAAGATAAAAAACTTAAAGATTCTAAAATACCTGACATCTTTGTTTTAATTCTAACAATAGTATAGGCCACAAATATAGATAATATTACTCCCAGGGTAGCACCGAAAATACCTAAAAACAGACTATTTTTCAACGATAAAATTGAAATAGGATCTTTGATCACTGCTTGCCAGTGTCTTAAACTCATCATAGAGAAAGCCCTGATACTGGGCACCATAGTATAAGGTGTTAAAGAGGTATAAATCAAAACTAAAACAGGTAGTACTATCAGGATGAATAATAGTAAACCTAAAACAAAGAATAAAGGAATTTTTGCTTTTTTCAGCGCAATGACTGTAGGGCGATAACCACGACTGGAAATTGTAACATATTTCTCGCTTTCTGAGGTTAAATATCTGTAAAGTAAAATTAGCAGGATAGAAGTTACCAGAACACTCATACCTATAGCAGCAGCTTTGCCATAATCAACAGCAAAACCAACTGAAACAGTTTGGTAAATATGGGTAGCCAGTACATATATTCGACCAGGCATACCTATAACCGATGGTACAGCAAAAGAAGCCATACCACGGACAACACACAGGATAAAGGCAGCTAATATTGCTGGTCTTAACACGGGTAACGTTATTCTAAGCATAGTCTTAATGGTGTTTGCCCCAAAGACTCGGGAAGATTCTTCCAAATTTACATCAAAAGAGGCCATAGCTGGAGCAATGATAAGATAGGCAATAGGCATATCTAATAATCCCTCCACCAGAATCATACCCCATAGAGTATAAATATTGAAAGGGGAATTTTCTAAACCAAAGACCTGTTTCAGAATTAAATTAAAAATACCATTAGATGGATTAAGCAATATTACCCAGCTAACTGAAAAAAGAATATGGGGAATCATCATAGGAGTTATGGAAATCACTCTAAATAAGAATTTACCTGGAATATCTGTTCTATTATTTAAATAGGCTAAAAAGAGAGAAAGGAGAGTGGCAGCTAAAGAGGAACCAAGAACGAATATTACTGTATTTATAATAATTCGTGAAAAATCAGGATCAGAATAGGCGGTAATATATTTTTCCCAAGTAAAAGTTCCAAAAGCACCTAATCCCTTGGAAAAACTTCCCAAAATAAGCATTACCACGGGACATCCAGTTAAAAAACCAACTATTATAACTAAAATAAATGTTAAGCGGGAACTTTTATTCATTCTGTTACTCCCTTCAATCAGAAACCAAAAGACAATGTTCAGCATCTACCACGAAATCTACGGAATCACCCTTCTGCAAAGGGCTTTCTGATTCCATTTTTATCATCAAACGTTCCTTGCCAATACTTATCTCTCCTTCATAAGCATCTCCAATAAAGATTAAATTCTCTATCTGTCCCCTGATAATGTTTTGATCTTCAGCTACTTCACCTTCCTTTAGATATATAAATTCTGGTCTAATACAAAGGATTACCTTGCTTCCTTCCGGAAAATCTCTTTTTTGGCAGATAAAAGTACCAAGACCTGAATCAACAATAGTCTTATCTACCTGCTGTGACTTGACTACAGCCTTAATAAGATTGGCTCTACCAATGAAATCAGCAACAAATTGGTGAGTAGCATTAAAATAAATCTGCCGGGGAGAGCCAATCTCAACAATACATCCAGAATTCATAACTGCAATAACATCAGAAAGAGCTAATGCTTCAATTTGATCATGGGTAACGTATACTGCAGTAATTTTTAGCTCACTTAGGAAATTTCTTAGCTCTTTTCTGGTCTCTTCTCTCAATTTGGCATCCAGATTACTTAAAGGCTCATCAAAGAGAATAACCCTGGGTTCCGCTATTAAGGCTCTGGCTAAGGCAACTCTCTGTTGTTGACCTCCCGATATATTTGTTGCCAGTCTTTTTTCAAAACCTTCCAGCTTAACAAAGCGCAAAGTTTTTTCCACTCTTTTACGTATCTCCTCCTTAGGAATGTTCTTAATCTGCAGTGGATAGGCAACATTATCATATACATTCATATGAGGCCAAATAGCATATGTTTGAAAAACCATAGCTAAACCCCTTTTTTCAGTAGGCACGTTTATTCCTTTTTTACTACACCACACTGGCTCTTCGCCAATGATAATCTCACCGGAATCTGGGGTTTCCAAACCCACAATACAACGCAGCAGCGTGGTCTTACCGCAACCACTGGGACCTAAAAGAGTGAAAATCTGATTACCAGGAATGGTAAGATTAATATTATCAAGTGCCTTAATGGTCTTGCCATCTGTATAGTAATATTTACTTAACTCTTTAATCCGTATTTCCATGGTTATCCTCCTTTATCCTGGCGCTCATCGCTGCAATCAATTCATGGCAAATATCTTCTTAAATTCATTGCCCCACTGTTGAATTTCTTCATCAGAAAGTTCTCTAATAGCAATTACTTCTGCTTTATCCATTCCCTCAATTGGTGGGAAGACCCCTGGAGCTAAAACATACTCACCCACATCTATTGCTAAAATAGACATAGCTTCTTCAGAAAGCCAGTAATCCAGAAAAATTTTGGCACCATCTGGATTGGGAGCAGAAGAGGTTACAGCAATAGCTCGAGCAGTACCCATCAAAGGTTGCTCAACTTGTGCCCAATCTAAAGGTGCTGGTGCTTTAGTAATAATATATTTAGGCATGGAAATGGCTATTAATTTTTCTCCACTCTCTACCGGTGCTGGTGTAGGTCCAAAGGAAGCGACGAACATAGGTTTATTAGCGGCTAATCCTGTTACAAAATCCATCCATTCTTCCTCTGAACTAAAAACATTTTCTTTTAGACCTATTAGCCAGGAAATGGTAGTGGCATGTAAGGCAGGATTGGCCATAACAATTTTATCTTTCCATTTAGGATCAGTAAGGTCTTCATAGCGTTTCGGCACATCCTCTGGTTTCACCAATTCTTTATTATAAATAAGTGCTACATATTCTATTCCAAAAAGCTGGATTCCATCTTTACGGGTCCATTCCGGATAGGCTTCCGCAATTGGGGAAATATAGGAAAAAATAACACCTCTTTCCTTTAATATCTCTAAAACAGGTAGTGGTGCCTGGATTACATCGGCCTGTAGTTTGCCTACTTCAAACTCAGTTAGCACAGTAGCTAAAAATTTATCAGTAGAAATACGGGTATACTCACCTTTGATACCAGTTTTTGCCTCAAAAGCCTCCATAATTGGTTCAATTGCTGTGATATTGGCATAAAAGGATATCTTTGATGCTCCTGCAGTCATTACTCCTAAGAGTAATACTAAAAAAATGATACTTATGGTTAATTTTATTCCCTTCATTATTGAATTTATCTCCTCTCTTATTGTTTAGTAAAAATTTTTCCAGCAATAAATTTCCTATTGAAAATATTTCTAACACAACTTTCCTCTATCACCTCCTATCTCTTTCTTTGAAAGTTTTTCTCTATTTATCTCCGTTATTCTTAGGAATACGAAGAATTTTAAATTATTAACCGATCATATCCCAAAACTAACCCTATCATTTCTCGCTGGGTCTATGCCCTGACATTCCTTCGTTCAGTTTTTAGGATTAAAGCGGAGATAGACTATAAAAGCTTAGATACTGCCTCATTGGGCTCATGGAGGTGACCTCCTTATCTCCGCTTTATCGGTATGTTAAGCAACTTGTTTTAGCTGGTTTAATCGAAACTGGTTAAAGACCAATTCTGGCTGGTAACTCATCTGTTTTTTTAACAGGCTATGGATAATGGTAATAATTTTCTTAGATATTACTACCAATGCCTGTTTCTTCTTCAGTGGGTTAGCCGGTCTGGTCTTTAAGTAGTAATAGAGTGTTTTCATCTCGGAATTGACCGCTACGGTGGTCCTTGCCATCTGGCAGAGCACATTTCTCAGTTGTTTTCTTCCCCGCTTGGAGATGATGGTCTTACTCTGATGCTCTCCGGAGCTGTCCTCTGTGAGATTGTATCCGGCTAGTTTGCTGATCTGACGGGGATGGGTGAATCTTAAAGGGTCACCGGTATTAGCTAAGAAGCTGGCTGCTGTTACGATTCCGACACCCGGTATACTTAAGATGATCTCTTGGAACCCGGTATGGGTCAGGGCCTGTTCCATGGCCTGTTCTACCTGATCCAGTTGTTTTTCCAAGAGTTCTAATTCTTCTAGCAATAAGGTTAATTTTAAGCTGGCTGATGGGATGCCATAGGTGACCCCGATAGAGCCTTTGGCTGCTTTTAGGAGTTTTTCTACCCTCTTTTGACCGATGGTCTTTTTTACTGCCTTTTTTATCTGGGTGAGTACTCTTGTCCTTCCTAGTTTTAGTATCAAAGATGGAAAGGGACAGGATTTCAGGATCTGCCGGCAGGATTTCCCTTTTAAGGGGTATTTAAAGACAGTGACCAGTTCAGGGAAATATTCATCTAAGACAGCCCTGATGGTATTTTTATCGCGTTCTGGCGCTTTAAGAGGCTGACCCTGGTAGTAGATAGTACTCTCAGTTCGGAATAGACATCCTGGGGTAAGTAGAGCTGGGAAAAGCGGCCATCCCGGAGGAGTCGGGCTATGGTCAGGGCATCCTTTTTGTCATTCTTGGTGGGACTGTTGTCATGCAGTTCCTTGGCGCGTTTGGTATGGTAGGGATTGATCAGTACCACCTTGATCTCACGTTTAATAAGATAATGAGCCAGGGGTTTCCAGTAGTGGCCGGTTGGTTCCAGCCCTAAGATAACTTTGGGTAAATCGTGTTGCTTGCAAACCCCTTTGATAGTTGTTAGAATATTCTCAAAACCCTCTTTGTTGTTTAAAACTTTGAGGGCTTTACCTAAGGGAATACCCCGGTAGTCGGTGAATCTGGCCCAGTGGGTATTTTTGGCAATGTCTACACCAACAATGAGTGTATCTGGGGTAATGGCTGCCAGTTTCGAAAAAGAATGTTTTTTCATTATTTCATAACCTCCGGTTACGTTGTGGTTTTTGTGCGTTATTGGTTACAACACACACATTTACCATCATGATAACTGGGGGTTATTTATTTTTCAAAGAGCATTTTCATGTATTACAGGAATTCTTATACTAATGGGTTATCCCTTTTAGTAAAACACTTTATTTCCCTGCTTCTATGTTCAAAACACCAGCTCCTGACATTCGTCCCTCTTTAAGAATTAACAGAGCCTCGTTTACCTCTTCTAATCTGAATTCAGTTATTTCCGAAATAATTGGAATTTTAGCAGCCAGTGGTAAAAATTCCTCTGCATCTTGTCTGGTAACATTGGCTACGCTCTTAATCTCCTTTTCCTGCCATAACTGTGAGGCATAGTCAAGTGACGGTATGAGCTCCTCCTTGCGAATAGCATTAATTACCAGTCGGCCTCCCTTAGCTAATACTTTCAAAGCCGCGCTGACTGGTTTTCCAGCAGGAGTAAAATCTATAGCACAGTGTAATGGGTGAGGAGGTATATCACCAGTAACTCCAACCCAATCTGCCCCTAATTTTTTAGCAAGTCTCTGATGTTGAATTTGACCAGCACGAGTAAACACAAATATTTTACTGTCAGGGAACTTATAGCGAGCTATCTGAATTACTAAATGAGCCGAGGCACCAAATCCAAACAGGCCTAAATTTTGCTTATCCTCCATTCCGGTTAAACGTAAAGCTCGATAACCAATTACCCCGGCACAAAGTAAGGGAGCAGCTTGAATATCGGAAAAAAAGGAAGGTATGGGATAAGCAAAATCCTCTGCTACTACTGTATACTGAGCATACCCACCAGGAGCACTAAATCCAGTCCATTTAGCCTGGTCACATAAATTTTCATATCCTCTTTTACAATAAAAACATTTACCACAAGCCCAATTTATCCAGGCAATACCCACTCTATCTCCTCTCTGATACCGACTAGCTCCAGGACCTGCTTTTTCCACCTCTCCTACAATTTCGTGTCCCGGAATAATAGGCAGATGGGGAGGAGTAAGTCGACCTTCGATTTCATCCAGCTCAGTATGACAAATACCACAAGCTTTCACCTTAACTAAAATTTCTTTTTCTCCTGGTGAGGGAATTGGTATATCTTCTAAAAGGAGAGAGTTTTTATTTACTGGTGCTGTTTTCTTTAGCAGCATTGCCTTCATAAGATAAATCCCCATCTTTCTATATCTTATGATATTATTATAGCTTCTTCATTCTGTTATTAGCATAAATAAAATTGAATTAATAAGACTGTTTACTAAATTATATCATAGTAAATATATATTGAAGATTTTATACTTTTCAAAAGAATAGGTGGTCTAAGAAAAAACTAGACCACCCATTCTTATATCTTTATATTTAATATTTACTCTACTGGAATAAGCAGTTCCTGTCCAGGTAAGATGAGTCGAGGATTGGCTAATTTATTAAGTTCGATAATTTTTTCCATAGTAGTGCCAAATTTTTGAGCAATCTTCCACACAGAATCGCCGGCAACAACAATATAAGTTTGAGGCATTTCTATCTCAGCTAACCAATTCTGTCTTACTGGTGAAATAACTCCTGCCTTTTCAACTGCTTCCATCAGGGCATCCCTGACTGGTAGAAAAGTATTATTTGTCTCAACAGCCTGGGAAAAATTATAATTATCTCCGCCGGTAGCCATAAAATCATTAGTCACCACCGTATAGTATTCATCCATTTCTACTGGTCTACCATCTGCTAAAACCATGCTAATAATTCTATTCCCTGCTTCTGCTTTTTTATCATAAGTGACCCTTACCCCAGATATTTGTATCCAACCCACATTATCGTTCATAATCCCATGTTCAATATTGGCTTTTACATCAGCCCCGGATATCTTCAGAACATAAAGGGTATTGTCAAAAGGCATTACCTCATATAATTTCCCTGCGGTAATATTACCAGCAGGAATAGAAGTTCTCAACCCTCCTCCATTGGTCATAGCAATTTGGGCTCCTACCTTCTCCCTCATAACTTCACAAACCCACTCACCTAACAAAGAAGGTCCGGCATAACGATCATGGTCTAACTCAACAGTAGTTTGGCCTAATACTCTGCCCAGAATTGGTTCCAATTCTGTCTCATACTTCTGATAGAGGGTTAAGGTATTAGGATCATCCTTTAAGGTATCAGCCCTTTCATAAAGGTGATCAAGTGATGGCTCTGCCTTTACCAGTTGATTATTTTCATCCAGAGTAAAGACAATTTTGGCAATAGTTCTTCCATTATAATAAGCCTGCACTACCGGTATACCATTTACCAATCCACTCACACTGGCATGGGTATGGGCTGAGATAACAGCATCAATTCCTTCCACCTGGCATAAATCTACTGCTTCACCAGTAATATTTCCTTCTTTATCTTGATATGATCCTAAATGAGTCAAGGCAATGATTAAATCTGCTCCCTCTGCTTGCACCTGGGGAACCCATTGTGCTAAACTATCTACCGGATCCCTGAATTCATAATTTTCTACATTTTCCTTAAGAGTCTTGTAAGCAGTTTCAGGAGTTGCTAACCCAATAAATCCAACCATTACTCCTGCTTTCTCAAGGATTACGTAAGGTTCTGCCCATGCTACTGGTTCATTTGTCCTTTTATCATAGATGTTGGCACAAACAAAAGTCAGGTTACCATCTTCTGCCCATTTAGTAATCCTATCGATTCCCCAATCAAATTCATGGTTTCCCACCGCAGATAATTCAACCCCAATTTCTTTGAACACCGCAGAAACTGGTTCTCCATATAGTAAATTAGACATGGCACTCCCTTGATAATTATCACCAGCAGAGACAATAATTGTTCCTTCGGGATTCCTGGCTTTCTCACTTTTCAGGGCATCAGCCAGCTTGGCCGCCCCCACATTTTTTCCGGAAGGAGCAAGACTGCCATGAAAATCGTTAAAAGATAACACCACAATCTCTTTTTCTGCTGCTGAAATAAGAAGTGTTGTACTTAAAATTAATAATGATATTATTAATGATATGATTAAATTTCTAAAAATTTTATTATTAAACATAATTATAGCCTACCTCCCAAATCTAAATTCATTAAACTTATTTCACAAAAAATATTCTTACCATAACTTCCCATTAGCTCCGGTTTAGCAAAAAAATCTTTCCTAAACTATCCCCTCCTCTCTATGCTTTGTTCTGGTTTTTAATTCTGTCTGATATCTAAATTAAATATGTACTATCTATAGCATTTTCCGTTATCATTATAAGTCTTTTTTCATATAAATTCCATTTTACTTTCTTCTAGAAGAAGTCCTTCTAAAATAATGGCCAATAAAATAATATCAATAATTAAAGTAAAATATACTACTATAGAAAGGTCTTTTTAAGAGAATGATTGATTATCTTTTCAAAAAATAATAAGAACAGGCAGGAATAATTTACCATTAGGGTAATGTTAAAGCAAGGAAATATTCAATAATGCCATTGTGAATACCCCAAGCCAATTCTCTTTGATATTCTGGTTGAAGTAGATACCAATTATCATCAGGATGCATTAAGAAGGCTGTTTCCACCAGGACACTGGGCACCTGAGGCCGCCTTAACACAGTTAGGTCAGCTCTTTGCCATACCCTCGTTTTAGGAAGTCCGGTCTTTCTTGCTAAATTATCCAGAATAATTTCAGCCAACTTCTGATTGTAATTATAATTATAAATGGTCATAGGTCCATGATAATTGATAGCATCTGCCCCTTCAGCATGAGCATTGGCATGAATACTGATAAAAAGATCAGCTTGCTGTTCAATAGCTATAGCAATACGTTGTTGAATAGTGACATTCACATCTTGAGAGCGCGTCATTATTACTTTGGCTCCTCTCTCTTCTAATAATTGTTTTAGATATTTACTAATTGCTAATACTACATCTTTTTCATGAATATCACCGGGACCAATAGCCCCAGGGTCTTCTCCACCATGTCCTGGATCCAGTACAATGACCCGGTCTTGAAGTAAGTTATCTTTTGTCCTATCAGGCAATTTTCTTAAACTTATCACCAATTCTGCATCATCCCAGTAATAATTAAATCCTGCCAGTAAATGATATAATTTTATATCTATAGCTATGGTATCTGACCACTGTTCTGAACGTAGAGAAGTAAACTCCAAAGCCCTGATAGATGAAGATTGTCCTTCTATGCTGATATCTTTGCTTTGTTCTACTCCATATAGTTTAATTCTCAACTGCTGAGGTTCATCCTCTATCAAAAAGGGATTAAATTGCAGGTTACCAAAACGAATTTCCGTTTCGGTTTCAGTTTCTTTTAAGCTAATTTTAGAAAGAATAGGCTGGTATTCTCTTTCCTTATCTTCAATTTCCTGAACATTATTCTGATGGACTAAAAAGTTTTCTGCTCCCAATTTTACCCGGTAATAATCTCCCGCACTACCGGAAATTTTAAAGCGGGTACCAGCTAATAAATCAAAACTTACAACCTCAGTAGGCCAACCGTCCCCGCCCAGGGTCGATCCAGGAAGACCAAATGAATCTTCTTTAATACGATATAATCTGGTTCTGTTGTCGATAATCTCTACCCTACGAGATGGAATTCCTGAAGAAAAAATTACCTTACCCGGTAATTCCCGGCTTATCTCTTTACCTTCTCTGTGTAGAGTTACCGTAATGCTTTGCGCATCTGTCTTTCCAGTGGGGGGAATATCTTCTTTTTTCACTATATAACTACCCTGGTAAATACCTCTTATTCCTGAAGTGTAGGATAAAGTCTTTATCTCCTCCATGGGAATCTCTTGTAAATTATTTCCAATTCGAAATACCGCCTCAGTTCGGGGACTTCCCTGAATAATCACCCTCAATTGACTACCTTCTTCCAGCACCTGATTCTGTCTGGGCTGAACATTAGCAGAATGAATAGCCAGTGGCTCTTCTGGCATTTCCTGCCATGCTGGTTGATATATTACCGTCCTTTCCAGTGAGGTTTCTTCTCCATTAAGAGCAGCAGTAACCTTTATAGGAAATTCCATTCCTTCCGGAACTTCTACTAAGGTAAGAAAATTCCCACTGCGATAATCAAATTTCTCTACCTCAACACCATTGACATAAACAGTCACTTCTCGAGAAGGAGTAGTACTACCAAAGACAAAAATAGGATTTCCTCTTATCCTCTGTCCACTCTGAACCGGATAGGCTACTTTTAAGAATGGTTTCTCCACTCTTTCCACTTTTTTTTGCCAGTCTCTTAATCTTTCTAAAAGTCCTAAAGAAAATCCATCCTGGTATACTTCCCGGGCAAAAATCCTCTGTTCGGTAGCAGGTAATTTCTCTAGAAGATCAATAAATTCTTGTTCATATTCGTCTAAATCTTCTAATGAGGCCAGATATATAATAAAGATAGCTGGAAATCTCCCTTCCAGATATTCCCTTACCTGTATCGTTGTAGAAGAGGAGTGTAAACTACAAGTCAAGATGGCCATTAGAAAAAGTATTGTAAATAATATTATCTTTTTCATTTTATTCCTTCCTTAAGGTAATTTACCTGAATTTAGTGAGGGTTTTTTCAGCTGTAACCCGGCAAATTGACTATAGTATAAATCGGCATAAAATCCATTCTGCTTCAACAATTCCTGGTGGGTACCCTTTTCTACTATCTGTCCTTCCTTCATTACTAAAATCATATCTGCCTCCCGGATAGTAGATAAACGATGAGCTATTACAAAACTGGTCTTTCCTTCTCTAAGTGCCCTCATAGCTTTTTGAATAAGTATTTCTGTTCTGGTATCAACATTGCTGGTAGCTTCATCGAGAATTAATATAGTAGGATTGGCCAGGATAGCTCTGGCAATGGTTATTAATTGCTTTTGTCCCTGAGAAAGATTACTGGCCTCCTCATCAACAATGGTATTATAACCAGCGGGAAGTGTACTAATAAAATGGTCGGCATAAGCCATTTTTGCTGCCTTTATTATATCTTGGTCTGTAGCATTTTCTTTGCCATAGGCTATATTCTCCTTAATAGTACCTTTGAACAACCAGGTATCCTGAAGAACCATACCAAAAAGACTCCTTAATTCAGTACGTTTCAGGTTCCTTATATTAATACCGTCCACCATAATTTTCCCGCTGTTAATCTCATAAAAACGCATTAGTAGATTAACTAAGGTAGTCTTCCCGGCACCAGTAGGACCAACAATAGCAATGGTTTGACCTTTCTTGACTTCTACATTTATCTCCTTAATAATTACCTTCTCTGGAATATAGCCAAAATTAATCTGTTCCAATTTAATATTACCATCCGGTTTAGAAAAAAGAACTACCGTATCTTGATCAGGCGTGAGTTCAGGTTCATCAAGCACCTCAAATACTCTCTCGGCAGCGGCAATAGTAGATTGAATAATATTAGCTATATTGGCCGTTTGAACAATGGGTTGAGTAAATTGTCTGGAATATTGAATAAAAGCCTGCACATTACCAATGGTGATCGTTCCTCTGGCTACGGCAATTCCTCCCATAATAACCACAAGAACATAGCTGAGGTTGCTGATGGCAATCATAAGTGGCATAATGATCCCTGAAATAAATTGAGCTTTCCAGCCGCTAATAAAAAGTTGGTTGTTGAGCTGATCGAATCGCTCAATAGATTCTTTTTCATAATTAAAGGCTTTTACTATCTCATGACCAGTATACATTTCTTCTATATGACCATTTAATTGACCTAAGAGTTTCTGCTGTTGTTGAAAATATTTTTGTGATTTCCTGGTAATAATTCTTGTTACCACTATACTTAAGGGTAGGGTAAAGAAGATAACTAAAGATAAAAAAGGGCTGATAGTCAACATCATAATAACAATACCCAGCAAAGATACTACCGCTGTGATAAATTGAGTAATACTCTGTTGCAACGTACTACTTACTGTATCAATATCATTAGTTACCCGGCTGAGTATCTCCCCATGAGTTCTACCATCAAAATAACTCAAAGGTAGCCGTGACAATTTTGAACTGATTCCTCCTCTCATCTCATACACAATCTGCTGGGTAACCCCAACCATAATATTATGTTGTAAATAGGTAAAAAAGGCATTGAGAACGTAAAGCCCTATTAAAATAACAATAATATTTAAAATATAATCAAAATCAATACTTGCTCCGGGAACCTGTTTTATTTTTAAAAGATATCCTTCAAATAATTTAGTAGTAGCTCTACCCATAACTACAGGACTTATGATAATAAACACTGAGCTGGCCAGGGCAGCCAGAAAAGCAAATATAATCTTAGCCCAGTGTGGTTGTAAATAACTAATTAATCGTCTTAATGTTTTTCTGAAATCTTTAGGTTTTTCTACTGGTGAAGTCAGACCATGATGACTTCCCGGACCACGTCCAAATACTCTTATGGGAAGAGCTGGTTTTATCAGTTTTTCACTCATATATATCCTCGCTGGTAAGTTGTGAAGCCACTATCTCTTTATATACTGAACAACTCTTTAATAAATCATAATGTTTACCCATACCTACAATTCTACCCTTATCGAGAACAACAATCTGTTCGGCATCCATTACTGTAGTTACCCTTTGGGCAATTATTATTACCGTTTTATCTTTTAGCTCAGCTTTTAATTCTTTCTTTAAATTGGCTTCGGTCTTGAAATCGAGTGCTGAAAAACTATCATCCAAAATAAAGATATCTGGATGCTGGGCTAAAGCTCTGGCAATAGATAGACGTTGTTTTTCTCCTCCTGATAGATTGGTTCCACCTTGAGTAATTAATGAATCGTATCCTTGGGGCATTCGGTTAATAAATTCTGACGCTTGGGCAATCTCTGCTACACGCTTTATTTCCTCATAAGAGATATTATGATTGCCAAAACTAATATTTTCAGCAATAGTTCCAGTAAAAAGAATAGGCTTCTGAGGAACCAATCCAATTATATTATGTAGCCTTTCTTGGGGAATATCTCTTATATCTATACCATCAATGGAAATGCTTCCTCGTGATACTTCATAAAATCTTGGGATTAGATTGATTAGGGTTGATTTTCCCGAACCGGTACTACCAATAATAGCAGTTACTGCGCCGGGTTTGGCCTGGAAAGAAATATCTTTAACAGTATATTCAGCCGCTCCTTGATAAGCAAAACTGACTTTATCAAATTTTAAATATCCCGTTCTATTTTTAAATATTCTGATATTCTGGAAATTACCATTATCGTGAGTTCCCAATGCTCTTTGCTCTGAAAATACTGCATCTTTTATCTTTGGTTCAATATCTAAAACTTCATTAATTCTAACTGCCGAAACAGAGGCTCTGGGAATCAGGACAAACATCATAGAAAACATAATTAAGGAAAACATAATTTGTGAAGCATATTGTACAAAGGCCATCAAATCCCCCACTTGCATGCGGCCATATTCAATCCTTATGCTTCCTAACCAGATAATAGCTACAATAGTCAAATTAAGAATCAAGGTCATCAAAGGCATTAACATTACCATAAGAGTATTGACTTTTTTTGCGGTGTCAGTTAATTCAAAATTGCTCTTATTAAATCTCTTCTTTTCATGTTCTTCTTTATTAAAAGCCCTTATTACTCTTATGCCAGTTAGATATTCGCGAAGTACTAAGTTGAGTTGGTCAAGTTTTATTTGCATTGACTGGAAAAGAGACATACTTTTTTGCGCAACAAAGTAAATAATCACGGCCAGGATAGGTAAAATCACCATCAAAAGTAAAGCTAATTCGGCATTTTTATAAACAGCCATGATGATACCACCTACAAAAAGCAAAGGAGCCCTAAGAAACATTCTCAATAAAGTACTAGTTAACTGTTGTATTTGGGTTATGTCATTGGTAGTTCTGACAACTAGAGAGGCAGTCCCTATCTCATTAAATTCCTGCAAAGAAAAACTTTCCACCTTACTAAAGACCAAAACTCTAAGATCTCTGGCAAATCCTGTAGATACTCTTGATGCTAAATAACTCCCATAGATAGAAGCCATCAACGCTATTACAGCAATTAGGAGCATCCTTCCTCCAATCTGTAATATGAAATTTATATCCCCATTCACTACCCCAATATCAACTATATCCGACATAAGGTAGGGTAAAAATAACTCTGAAATAGACTGTAAAAAGACTAACAGTATAATCCCAGTTATGGATAAATAGTATGGTTTTAAATTTTTGAGTAATTTAAGCAAATTATGATACTCCTGTCCGTTAATTCTAATACTGTCAAGGAAATTAATAACTAAATTTATAAGAATTCATTTTTAATTCTCCCATAGAATTAGATTTTTTACTATATTTATATTATTCAAATTTTTGAAAAAATTAAGGGTAAGTAAGATAAGGCAGGACAAAGGGGAAATTATGTGTAGCGATATTTAAAAAATATTTGCCATCTGGTTCAAACTATAATTTTCTCTTTACAAAAACTAATATAAAAGGTCATAAAAGTAGCAGGAAAATTGTCTTTTATGACCTTGTGATAATGTAAATAACTTAATTCTCCTGTATAATATTCTTGCTGATAGCTAAATCCATCTATTTTTTCTTTAATTTTACGGCAGTGCCATAAACGAACATCTCTGATGCCGCCTGCATAATGGATGAGGTAGTAAAGCGAATACCCACTATACCATCTGCTCCCATCATTTGAGCCATCATGGTCATACGATCAATAGCCTGTTCGCGGGATTCAGCAAGTAATTTGGTATATTCCTCTATTTCTCCTCCCACTACATTACGGAAGGTAGCAAGTATATCTTTACCAGCATGACGAGCACGAACTGTATTACCTTTAACCAGTCCTAAGGTTTGAATAATTTCATATTCAGAAAATTGATCCTGAGTCGTTAATAACATCTTTCCACTATACCTCCCTTACTTTTCAACATCTCTGGAATAACGGTCACTCTTATAGTTTTTCATCCTATCACGTAATGCTTTGCTAAAAAGCAATCCCAGACCGATTAGCATTACCAGACCGATAATTCCTATCCAAGTATTCTGAAACATCCCAATAACCCAGGCTACTACCCAGGCTATTGCCACTATAATTAAAATAATATAGGCTGTTTTTTCCATTTTAGACCACTCCTTTATATTTCTCTATTCTATTTATATTGCTAAACTATTTATATTGCTAAACCGTCATTTTTGAATTATAACATATTGGCAAAAAATATAATAACTGAAAGAAAAAGTACTAAGATATGGAATAATAACCTTTGATGTTTGGCATAATTTACTCTATTTTAAATTATTTAAGAGCGGGCAAAGATTTTGGTAATTTCATCTTTAGCAGAAATTTTTAAATCTTCCCAGATACCACCACTGGCTATCTTCAAACCAAATATTTGCTCTTTTATTTCACCAATTATGAAAGCCTTTATTTTATTCTCTTCTAATAAAGCAATAATTTTCTTAGCACTGGGCAGAGAGGTAACTATAAGCAGGGTTCCAGAGGTAATTGTTCGCAAAGGATCCAGATTATACTCCTTACAAAGTATCCTTGCTTCTTCTAAAAGTGGTATGGCATCTCTATCCACTGCTAGGCCAACCCGGGAAGCCAGAGCAATCTCATAAAGGCCGGCAGCTAAACCTCCTTCGGTAGGATCATGCATCGCATGAACTTCCATATTATTGGCCAATAATGCTTCCTTTACTACAGAAAGTCCTGGATTATAAAGAAAGTTCTGACACCTTTCAATAAAGTTTTGCTGATATCCCCTTGCTTCTAATTCTTCTCTTTTTTCTCTGGCAATAATAGCAGTCCCTTCAATAACAATTCCTTTGGTCAAAATAACAACATCTCCTGGTTTCGCTCCTGAAGTAGAAATAAGCTTGTGCTTTTCAACTTCTCCCAGCATGCATCCAACAATAATCGGCCGATCTAAATTATAACTAACTTCAGTATGCCCTCCTATTATAGCCACATTTAGTTCCTCACAAGCCTTTTGTATTTGAGAAAAAATATTTTCCACTAATTCTTCCGTGGTCTTTTTTTCTGGTAGAAGTATAGTAGCTTGAAACCATCTGGGCATTGCTCCTCTGGTTGCAATATCATTAGCGTTCACCTGAACAGCATACCAGCCAACCTCCTCGGTAGCGAAAGTTATGGGATCTGTTTTAGCTACTAAATACCGATCAGGATAGTCAATAACTGCAGCATCTTCTCCCAGTTTTGGACCAATAACGACCCTCGCATCCGTTTTACCCTGATATTTTTTTAATAGCTTTTCCAGTAAGGAAAAGTCTAATTTCCCCAATGGTAATTTCTTTTTCATTTTATCATTATCCTGAAAAATTAAAATCTCTTACATTAGTTGCATGGTCTTATTACTTTAATCTTTTTAATATTAAAAAAATCTACTTCCTAACCTTCTACTCCAATAATAAAAGTAATTTATTGTTTGAATAGTAATCTGGATATTGCTAAAAATAAAAAGTTTTTCTACTTTGAATTAATGAAAAATTATTTCTAAAAGACAGATAAAATAAATGCTCCAGGTATTCTTATAAAAAGAACTGTCTCATAAATATAAAAATTAACAAAATTATGCCACTAAAAGATATTATCTGATTCTTCTATCCATTACCTTATTTTACAATACCTGTAAAAACTTTCAGCCTGTATTGACCTTCTCCCAATAGATACTTATCATAAAGATGATCCAAATTTATCTCGCTAACTTCTAGATGATTCCTTTTAAAGATATCCATCCAGGTATTATGGGAAAATAAGCCAAGGGTATGAACCTCATGGTAGATATTCAATTTTCCTCCCTGACGAATTAGATAGATTAAAGATGCTTCATAGGTATTTTCGGAAACAATATGATTATTTTCAAAGAGAGTAATATGTATATCTTCCCTTTTTCCAGTATAAACAAAATTATTTTCCTGGAAATCTTCTTTCAGGTGAGTTACTACCAGAAAAATACCTCCTGGTTTTAAATGGTGCACAGCATTGCTAATAGTTTTGTTCAAGTCAGCAATACTGGTCATATACATAATGGAATCCGGAATGATTACCACATCAAATTTTTCCCCCAGACTAACCGTTCTCATATCTCCTTTAAGATAGGTTACTTCTGAATTTCTTCTTTTCGCTATTTTGAGCATTTCTTCACTTAAATCTACACCGGTAATAAGAAAATATTTTTTAAAATGATAATCATATCCTCCTGCTCCACAACCAAGATGTAACATCTTAGCTGGAGTTTTAGTAATATCTCTTGAGAGCAGATTAACATACCATAGTGCCTCCTTCTGGTACGTTTCAGGCCCTGCTATAATAGACTCCGTCCAGGCAAGTTCATTATAAGATTTCCCATTCATATCCTCCCCCTCACTTATCCTGTTAATCTCATATTGGTAAAATATTTTATATATTTAAGATTAATAGTATTTTCTTTATAAGTAACATTTAGTATTATCATATTTAGTACCTTAAATCTATATATAGAACTAGCCATTTTGCTCCTTAAATAACCTCCTGACTGATATTCTAAGCTGTATAGTTAATAAAAGAAATAGAAGTATACTTAAAAAAATTAGATAGAGCATGTATTTTTCTTAATATCCAGAGGTTTATTTGGCCAAGTCTTTCCTGCATAGCAAACTAAATATGGTCGTGACTTAATTTAATTTTTTGGTCTGGTTATAGTTGCATTAAGACAACTACGGTCTTAAACATTTATCATTTAAGCCACAAACTTAAGAAAAAATAATTTATTATTAGAATAACTACCAGGCTAAGTAAAAATTTCCAATAATCCTTATAGAGTTCTATGGTAGAAATCTTAAGATATTCACAGGTAAATAGCTGACATAAATGTAATGGTGAGAAAAAATAGCCTACAAAAGACCATACAAAAGTGAAATGACCATAAAGTAACAGACTGCTTTCAGAGATAGGTAAGGTTAGTAAAATGGGCAACACTACACCCAGTGCGGCAGGCTGAAACCCAGTAGTTAACCCAAAAAAGAAAGAAATAAAAATAATGCCAAATATAATAGTCTGGGGATTACTAAAAATTATAGAAAGTAAGGAAAATATTGATTCCATTTTACCTATAACACCCTGGATTAAGTAGACACCAATAAACGCCAATAGTATTCTTACGTTAAAAGCCCGGACTACATCCAGGAGAAAGGTTTTTCTGGGGCGAAGTAAATACACAGCCAGTAAATTGACTATCATCCCAATATAAAAAGGAATATGGAAGAATATATTGCAAAACACAGCCAAATAGATCGGTGCAGTATAGGTAAGTAGCTTTAGTAAATTTGGCAATACAGGATTTCTGGAGACACTATGATTGTTTTCAATTTTTCTTAAATACAAAAAATAACCTGCTGCTATATATAATACAATAAAGATACTATTCAACCCCACAAGTTTATAGAGAGAAATTTGAGGAACAAGAGAGGTAACTACCAGAAAACCGGTAGTATAAGGTAAAATGAACATACCGATATGTCGATAAATCAAATTAATAATAGCCTTCTGATTAGTAGATAAATCCGATTCTTCACCCAGCTTATCAATAAAGGGGATTGAGATAATAGCACCTCCCGGTAAAGAAAGTAAACCTACCAGGGCAGGAATAGACATAAATATTATTTTTTTGTTCTTAATGACTTCCAGCATGTACTTAATTACTTCATCAATAATCTGGTATTCCTTAAGCAGGACCCCCAGAATAACTATTTCTACCACCACTATATATCTCTGTATTTTAGTTATATCGGCAAAGGTGGCTAATAATATTTCTATAATTTCCGGTATCCTCAATCCACCCAATACAGCCATAAGCATGGCACAAATACAAATAGCTATTCCAATCGGTATATTTTTCTTGTTTAATAAAGGAATACTCAAAAAAGAAATAATAACTACAAAAAATTCCCACATTTATAATATACCTGGCTAATTAAGGTAAAATAAAAATTGAAAAACCAGCTCTTATTTTAGATATTAAAATTCCCTGTTACCCAACTCTACCTGAGCCGTTTAACATTGGTAATATGATACCATATTTAGATTCTTTTTTCTTTGATCATTCTTATCTATCATTCATAGCTTAAATAAATTCAACATAGCTTTTTTTATTTACAAAAGGTGATGGTATAAGTAAATACGATTTATTAGACAGTAAAGACCTTACTTATCCAACATACAATACAAACCCTGGCCTGCTTGGGCTGGAATAAAACACTTATTACAGGAAATACAGGTAGCCCTTCTGGTATCCCCTGATTGCCAGCGTTTAATTAGATATGGTTCCCTGATTAAGGGACGACTAAAGGCAATATAATCCGCTAAATTATTTTGGACCAATTCTTCGGCCACCTCATAAGAACGGATTCCTCCCACTAATATTAATGGTAGATTAATTTTCGTTTTATATAACTGGGCAGCATCATGATAATAAACCTCATCCTCCTCTACCACATCCTTGTTTGACCGGGAAGAGGAATACCTGCCAATTGAAGTTCCACCACTTATCTCTATTGCATCTAAGCCTACTTTTTCCAGCAATTCTGATACCTGAACCATCTCCTGAGGCTGGAAACCACCATCTATAAAATCATCAGAATTAATTTTTATAGTAATTACAAATCTGTTGCCCAATACAGATCTGATATTCTGTACAATTTCTAAAATTATACGTGCCCGGTTTTCAATGCTTCCTCCATAATAATCCCGTCTTTTATTAAAAAAAGGAGAAAGAAATTCACTTAATAAAAAGCCATGTGCTGCATGTATCTGTATACCATCAAAACCTGCCTTTTGGGCTCTTAAAGCAGCATCCTTAAAATCATTAATAACTTTAGCGATTTCAGCTGAGGTCATTTCCCTACATTGATAGCCTGGAATATTTAACTCTGAAGGCCCATAAGGATTTTTATGTATTGCTCGCCCACCAGCATGGCTAATCTGTAAAATTATTTTACTACCTTTTTCCTGAACTAATTTAATCATTTTTTGATAGCTGGCTATAAGACTATCATCATGAATTCCCAGTTGAGCAAAACTCCCCTGTCCTTCGGGATTAACATAGGCATGACTGCTTATTATTAAGGCCACCTCGCCTAAGGCCAGTTCTTCCATTATAGAAATAATTTTCTCACTACAAGAACCATCAGGGTTGGCCAATCCTTCCCAGGTAGCACTTCGTACAAATCTGTTTTTTAGTTCCATCTGATTAATTATTGTTTTTTCGAATAATTTTTTCATTAACCCTAATTTCCTCCCCTAAAAATGACAAATCATTTAATGCAATATTAGCTTAGATAAAATGATCATCTAAAAAATAAATTATGCAAGAAAAAAGTTAATCCTGGTCAAATAATAATTAGCTTATTTAGTAAATCATTCTGCTTTCAGCAGTTGTCAAAGTATGGCCATGTTCAAAGAAAATAAATATCAATTAATGTTTATATTAACAATTTGCCCTCCTAAATACACTCCACTTCTGGTAGTACTTATTTCTTTCTTAAAAAAAGAAGGGATATCCCTAAAATAAAAAAACTGAATATTAACCAACTATTTCTATAATATCCGTTGATATCAGCTATCCATCCGAAAATTGGTGGAGCCACAATCATACCAGTTCTTATAAATAATAAGGCAAATCCTGTGGCAATACCAGCCTGTTTATCTCCAGCAATCTCCCCTACTGTAGTTAGATATACTCCACTCCAACCCAGTGCTACAAAACCAAACAGAAAAGAGAAGAAAAAAATTGTCATTTGATTTAGAAAAGGATGGTATAAAAAAAGACCAAAAAATAGATACATAATTCCTGCAGAAAGTCCAACTAAAAAAATACCAAATCGCCGATCTGCTCTAAAAAATCGGTCTGAAAAGAATCCCCAACCTAAAAGTCCCAGTATTCCTCCCATATGCAAGATAGCAAAGTTAAAACCAGCAATTACCCTGCTCATTTGCAGGTCTTCAGTAAGAAAAACTACAAAATGACCCAATAAAGAACTCTCTGAAATACCAAACAAAAGCCCCAGGATACAAATGATGAATAAAGGTCTATTTGTTATTATTGTGGAGAGGTTTTTTTGAAAGGACTTCTTATTAGCTCTTTTGTTTTCAGGTGTAGAAATTATATTGTTGATATTTTTCTGCTCCTGATATAGTTTATAGACAAAAAGTCCGGTAAATAAAACAACAACTGCAGCAATTTGTATGGCTTTCCGCCAGCCCAGAGCTTCTCCAAGTAAGGGCAAGAAACTTGCACCTATTATTCCGCCCAATCCAAATCCAGTCTGGGTAAAGCCCATAGAAAAAGCTCTCTTTTCCTGAGGAGAAGCAATCATAACCGCCTTAGTTGCTGATGGTGTAATAATACTAAAACCAAAACCAGTGAAAAAAGATAATAATAAAAGAATGCTATAGGATGGAGACAATCCATGAAGTAATAATAACAAACCCAAACATCCCATACCCGACAATATGCTTTTTTTGGGCCCCAGAGTATCTACTATACTACCGGTAAATAGAGAAAGTAAGGCAGCACTGATAAAGAGTAATGTAGAATAATAACCCACCTGAACCCTGGTAAGAGCAAATTCCTCTCGAACAAAGGGCAGTAATCCCAGAAAGCCAGTTTGAGCTAAACTTAAAGTTAAATATGGGAAAAATAGCACGATCAATATTTTTATTAGTTCATAATCTTTGTTTGACTTCTTTTTCATTTCTGAAAAAATAATTGATATATTTTTCATAACTTTATTACTTTTATTTGTACCAACTCCCCGTATTTATTCTAACTAATATTAAAATTGTATTTTTTAGAATTAATCTTATTATTTTATAAAAGTAAAAATAATAGTAAAAGTTGCAATTAGCTAGTTAAAGCTATCAGAAAAAATTCATAAAGCACCCGCTAAAGGGTGCTTTATATCTTTCCATTCAGAAGATGAGAAAATACTCTAATATAAATTTAGTAAAATTTCTCCTGACCAAAACACCAAGAATTTTTATAAACAGTTATACATTTAACAGGCTTTTAGGAATCTGGACTCGGGCAGTTTTTAATGGATTGACTGCCTGACTAACTATTACCTGTGTAGAAATACTTGCTAGCATATAAGCAATATTCCACGGAACCTGGTTAGTCTGCTCAATAAAAAGAACTGCTTCCTCTGTAGCTTTTTTGACTGCCTCATCTAATGTACTGGCACTTCCTATAAAATAAAAATACTCCTCAGTTTCAATTACCGGTATTTGCCAATGGTATTGCTTGTAAATATCAAGACTTAATTCTACCACACTTCTACATTCCACGCCGGTCCCACAAACCTCTCCATTACCCATTAGAGCATGAATGTCACCCAGAGCAAAATAAGCACCATCAATAAAAACAGGTAGATAAACAATTGATCCAGCACAGACCTCTATAGTATCCAGATTACCCCCATGATCTCCGGGAGTATTATTTGGTACCTGACCCTCAGCTGGTGCCACCCCTATAACTCCGATCATCGGTCTACAAGTCCACTTATGATTAGCAAATTCAATTACCTCATTCTTGATGGGGATTATTTCTACTTGAGAATTATCGACTTTATGACCCAATACACCTAACCCTTTCATAACAACAGTCACTCCCTGCTTATCTAGCTCAATCTTTTTAATGGACACTTTTAATGTTTCTCCTGATTTAATCCCATTAACAAATATAGGTCCTGTTGCCGGATTTACCTTAGCAAAATCCACATTCCCCTCTAAAGTATCAGTTGATTTTATCAATTGGTGACTAAAACAATCTTCTGTCTCTATTAGAAGTGTCTCCCCAGGGTTTACATTCATTATCGGCTTGTTTGATTTACTCATAGCATAAATAACCTGGTTTCTGGTAATCTTTTTCATATTTAATTCCCCTTTCCTCTTTCTTTTAACAATACCTTGGATAAGCTTAGTCCAGTAATCTCATTTTTCCCAAGTAACCCTTCTGGTTTAAACATTAAAACTAAAAATATCATAATGGCCATTAGAACTTGAATTAAGCCAATTAAGGGCGGAACCTGTAAACTAAATATTGTAAAACCTTCCTGGATGGGACGAGCGAGATGTATAAACATAGTAATAATGCCAGCACCCAGAATCGCACCGGAAATAGTACCTATACCTCCTATAACCAACATGGCTATTATCTGAAATACAAAAACCAGGCCAAATACTTCCGGATGCATTGCGCCGGTATAATGAACCCATAAGGGACCTGCTAAGCCAACTATAAAACTGCCAATCATAAAAGCATAAATTTTATAACGTACTACATCTATACCCATAGTGGAAGCCAGGGTTTGATCTTTTCCCAGAGTAATTATTGCTCGTCCAAATTTGGAATGAGTAAATCTCCACATAAAAAGTACGGTAATAAATAGTATTCCATATACCCACCAGACATTAGTAGCAAAAGGTATGTTTCTAATGCCCAGAGGTCCATGTGTATAAGAACGCAAATTCACTGCAAGGTTAGCCATAACTATATTAATGCCTATAGAGGCTAGAATAAAATAATGTCCTCTAAGGCGAAAAGCTGGTAAAACTAAAGTAATACTTGCCAATACAGCAGCAATAGCACCTAATAATAAAGCCAGGCCAAATGGTAATTGAGCTCCTTCTAACCATTGAGGTAATTTTAAAAAAAATGATTTATACTGAATAGGAAGAGTAAATAAACTAGAGACATATGCTGAAAAAAGCATAATCCCTCCAAAGCCTAAAGAAAAAATATTGGCATAACCATTAGTAATAGTAACACCAAGACAAATAATGGCATTAATTCCGAATAAGAGAAAGATACCAAGATAAAATCCTCTCATATTTTTCTCAATAAGTGCAAGTATAATAACTGCTGCTATAAAAAATAAAATATAATACCATCGATTCCAGGTAACAATAACTTTATTTTTGGTCATTCTTCCCACCCCCCATCAAACTTAACATTAGGTCGGAAAAGACCCGTTGGTTTTAAAAAGAGTATGAAAAATAATAAAATCCAGACAAACAAGGGGCGCAGAGGTGAATAAATAGAGGGTAGCAATGCTACAAAGAGTACCTCACCAATTCCCACAATAAAACCAGCAATCATAGCACCAGGGACATTACCGATACCTCCCAGGACTGCTGCAATAAAACCAGTTAGCCCTGGATTAAAGCCCATACTCGGATTTACAATCCCAAAACTCAGACCATACTCAAGACCAGAAATACCAGCCAGTATTGATCCTATTATAAAAGCAATTTTAATAATAAGAGTGCTGTTTATTCCCATAAAATTTGCAGTCCTCTTATCATAGGACACGGCTCTCATTGCTATACCTAGTTTAGAATACTTTATAAAATAACTGATAACCAGCATAATTATTACAGTAGTTATGAAAATGATTATATCCCTTAAGCCAATTACTATACCTCCCATAAAGTACATCTTTTCGAAAAAAGCAGGAATGGGAAAGGCTTTGCGCTCATCGGTAAAAAACATCATAAACAAATATCTTAAAAATATGGAAGCAGCAAAAGAAATAATAAAGATAGTTAATACAGAGGCTCCTCTTCTAATACAAGGTCGGTAGGCAATTCTCTCCAGGGCTATTCCTGTAACAACCGATGAGGTAATAGCTAGCAAGGCAGCAGTAAACCAGGGTAGATTAAAAAATTTAACGAAAAGATAGCAGGAAAATGCTCCAATCATAAAAATTTCCCCGTGAGCAAAATTTATTAAACCAAGAATACCATAGATCATGGTATATCCAACAGCCAATAAGCCTAATATACTTCCATAAGAGATAGCATTAATCAGTTGTTGCAGTAAATACAATAACATCTTTTTTTATTCTCCTTATTTTTGGAATATATTATGTAATGCCTAAATATGAATTTTTAACATATTCACTTTTACCAAGTTCTTCACAATTTCCACTAAGCTTGATCTCTCCCTTTTCCAGAACATAAGCTCTTTTTGCAATATCCAGTGCTAGACTTACATTTTGTTCTACCAGAAGTATAGATGTTCCATTAGAATTTATTTGCTTAATGGTGTTAAATATATCCTCTACTACTATTGGAGCTAGACCTAAGGAAGGTTCATCAAGACAAAGGACAATAGGATTTGACATCAGTGCTCTCCCAATTGCTAACATCTGTTGCTCTCCACCACTTAATGAACCGGCAATTTGATTACCTCTATCCTTTAGAATAGGGAAAAGGTCATAGACAAAGTTAAGTTTTGCCTTCAATTCATCCCGGTTCTTAAGTAAATATCCTCCCACCTTTAAATTTTCCAATACTGACAGATTTCCAAATATATCTCTTCCTTCTGGACAATAAGAAATCCCCAGGGAAACAATTTCATAGGGCTGGAGAGAGTCAATTTTCTGATCGTTAAACTTAATAATACCTTCCCATGGCTTAATCATACCGGTTATGCATCTAAGAGTGGTAGTTTTTCCAGCACCATTAGCCCCGATTAAAGCAACTATTTCACCCTTGTCAAGAGTAATACTCACATTTTTGAGAACCTGGGCTTTCCCGTAACCTGTGCTAACATTCTCCATTGATAGTAACATTTAAAAACATCCCCCTATCCTGCAATCCTTTTCTCTCCCAAGTAAACCCTTATCACCTCTTCGTGTTGCTGAATCTCCTCTGGAGTACCAGAGGTGACAAGTTGTCCCTGATTAATAACTATTATCCTACTACAGATACTCATAATTACTCTCATATTATGTTCTATAACAATCATAGAAATTTTCTTTTCATTAGATAGATGTTTAATAACCTCCACAATATTTTTTGCTTCTTTCTGGTTCAAGCCAGCAGTAGGCTCATCAAGCAGTAAAACTGAAGGTTTAAGACATAAAGCTCTGGCAATCTCAATTCTCCTCTGTATTCCATAAGGAAGATCCTCAACATTTTGATCAGTGTATTCAGATATCTGAAGCATGCTAAGTACTTCATCAATTTCCTGATCCATTTTCCTTTCTGTTTCAATAAAAGCAGGAGTCCGGGCAATTGAGCTCCATAAAGAATAATTAATTTTTTGATGAAATGCTGGTCGAATATTTTCTCGTACGGTCATGCCGGGCATAAGTCTGATATTTTGGAAAGTGCGAGCAATTCCGCTGGCCGATATTCGGTGTGGAGCCCATTCTGCTATGTTTTGCTCATGAAAAAGAATTTGCCCGGCATTTGGTCTTAACAGACCGGTAATAAGATTGAAGACGGTAGTTTTACCGGCACCATTGGGACCGATTAGCCCAAGTAGTTCTCCCTGATATAGTTCAAAATCAAGATCAGAAACAGCTTTTAGTCCACCAAATTGTTTGGTTAATTTTCTTATTTGCATATCTACTGGCATTTTATATACCCCTGGTTCTCTAAAAATAAGGACACGGGAAAGCGTTCATATTTCTTTCCCGCGTCTTCTTTTAAAGTTACTTAAGATATTCTATCATGTCTTAATCATTTTTTTATGGCACCCATAGCTTCCAGAACTGGTGTTAGATGATTAGCAATCTCTTCTGGTTCCATATGAGTATAATAGCGAAGTTCTCCATTTTTTATCTGCTTAAATATTACCGGTCTATTAGGTACCCTTGGATATATTGCCGTTTCTGGATCTGGATAGGATATTGGGACAATTGTAGTTTGAAAAACAGGCCATAATTGCAGGGTATTTCTAATAGCTGTTCTCTTCTGGGCTAAGGTCATAGAATCCCATACTTCATCTCCAACTATACCAATAATTGCCTCTATTGACTCAAGAACTAACCTCATAGAATCATAACCAATTGATTCAAAACAACCCGGCTCTTCACCATATTTACTCTTATAGTCTAATACGAATTTTTTGCCTATTTCAGTAGTAGGAGCATCACCAGCAAATTGGGTAGAAATATAGGCCTCTTCTACAGCATCTCCTCCAACTTCTACAACACTTTTATCATCACCACCATCAGTGAAGAAAAGTGGCACTGTAATACCTAGACTCCTTGCTTGTTTAGAATAAACTGGAGCATCCTGTGGTTCAGGAGGGAAGGTAACAAAAGCATCTATTTTATCCTGGACACCTCTAATTCTAGTAAGTTGGGCAGTGAAAGTCATATCACCAGTCATATAGGATTCCACCTGAACTATAGCTGAAGGATCATTTGTAAAGTATTTAAATGCTTCCTGAAAAGCTTTGGATAGATAAACACTATAAGCACTAGCAGCATCATAAAGTACTGCCACCTTTTTCCATCCCAATTCTTCCACACAGAATTTAGCTGCCGCTGTCCCCTGAAAGTGGTCACCATAGGCAGGCATAAAAATATATTCGCCTATCTCTGGTTGAGTTGGAGTTGTTGCCGGACCAGTTAAGAAGACCGTACCATTTGCCTGAAATACCGGACCAGAAGCAGAGGTCAATGAGTCATCTTCACTTCCAATGGCAGCTAATACTTTTCTTTCTTCGGCAAGTCGCTTGGCTGCTCCCGCTATTACATCTAATTCACTTTGGCCGTCAATATTGATATATTCCACTTTTCGACCATATATTCCCCCCGCCTCATTTACTAAATCAACAGCTAACTGAGATCCTTTCAAACATAACTGACCAATTGTTCCTCCAAATCCAACCTGATCCCAAATCGAGCCAATTAATAATGGTTCTTTTGTTTGAGCGAATGTTACTATAGTAGTTCCTAAAAAGAAAAATAATACTAAAATTACCTTCAAAGCTTTTAAATTTTCTCTTCTCAAAGTTAAATACCTCCTCAAAATTATAATTTTATTTAATACTAATTATTATTTATATGCTTCTATAGATTTACCCCCCTTTTTACATCTAAATATCTAAATGATGGTCTGTGTGGTATTAATTATCTAATATTATAATAAGCAATTTATTTTTACTCTGAAGTCTAATATTGTTTGATAAAAAAGAACTTGGTTAATAATCTTTCTTTCTCTGGATTGACATTATCATTTATTAATTAATTTAATTATATATGAAAAATGAATTTGGTTTTCTTTTCTATATTAATTTTTTACTATATTAACCATTCTTATAATACTTTTATTAACCTGTTAACCATAATATATAACACGCAAATATTTTATTGTCAATTACTTAAATATCTTCTGTCAATTAAAAGTTAAAACTGCACACTTTTTTTGTGATTTAAAGTTTAAAAGTGTCCACACTGTAACTATAATCTAAAAATCAAAAGATAAGAGGTTTTAGATTCTGGTTTCTTTATATAAGAAGTTGAAAAAATCAGCTTATATCCTTATATAGATTATAAGTAGTATATTTTTTTATTTGTTGCAAGAATAAAATATAGGTTCTAAAAAGAGGCTACTTAGGACTATCAATGACAAGAAGATTATATACCAAGCCAAAAGATTTCACCAAATGATATCAAAATAATCTGTTTAAGATTATTTTTTAACTGTAATATTATCTATTCTTTTTGAATAAACTGAATACTGTCTTCATCTATATCCAGATAGACTTTTCCTACAATAAATTCTTTGGGAGCATAATCCTCAACAATTAGCTCAAGATTATTTTCAAGCCGAATCCAGTAACGAATTATTTTGCCTAAATAACTACTCTGGGTAATAGTACCTTCCCATATATTAATAGTATTATGATGATCATCAGGTTTTTCTTTATAAATTCTAATGTCTTCAGGTCTAATACTTATTAATAACTTTTCATTAACTGAAAAACTGTTATTTTTTATCTTATTCATTGATACTTGTTGCCCATTACAATCTAAGAAAATCTTATCATCTTCTATCTTTTTAACTATTGCTTCAATAAAATTCTTCATTCCAATAAAATCTGCTACAAACTGATTTTTTGGATAATTATAAATTTCCCATGGAGTTCCAATCTGCTGTATTTTCCCAGATTTCATAACTACTATTGTATCGGACATAGAAAGAGCCTCTTCCTGATCGTGAGTAACATAGATGGTAGTAATCCCAAGTTTTTTCTGAATCTGCTTAATTTCATTACGGACACTAATTCTAAGTTTTGCATCTAAGTTAGACAAAGGTTCATCCATTAATAAAACTTCTGGTTCCAATATAATAGTTCGACCAAGGGCTACTCGCTGTTGTTGTCCCCCGCTTAACTGTGAAATCATCTGTTTTTCTTTCCCTTCCAAACCAATAAATCTTAAGATATTTTTAACCTTTTCTTCTATTTCACTTTTCGGCAATTTTTTGATATATAAACCATAAGCTAGGTTATTAAACACATTCATATGGGGAAATAAGGCATAGGATTGAAATACCATACCTACTTTTCTTTTATGAGGAGGAATGTTATTAATAAGCTGATCATTTAAAAATATTTTGCCACTATCTTCTTTAACAAATCCAGCAATAATTCTAAGAGTAGTTGTTTTTCCACATCCTGAAGGTCCTAATAAAGTGGTAAAACTCCCTCTTTCAATTTCCAAATCTAAATCTTTAACAGCATCAATATTACCATATCTTTTATTTAAATCTTGAATTATAATATGTGCTTTTTCCATTTAAGCTCCCCTTTGACTTTGAGAAAAAAGATTGATCCCCTTACCTAAAAAGAAATGTGTGAAGAAAATGACCAATAAGGCAATCCCAAAAAGAGTAACACACAACGCAATAGCTGGACCTAATTCAGCATACTGTATCAAGCTTAATATCTCTACTGTAGCAGTATTTTTCCCAGGTGAAATTAAAAATATTACAATACTTAAATTGGTAATGGAACGTAAAAATCCCATAATAAATCCAGAGAAAAATGGAATTTTAAGTAAAGGAAAAATAATATCCTTAAAAACCTGTAATGGATGAGCCCCTAAATTAATGGCTCCCTCTTCAATTTCAATCCCAATCTGCGTCAAACTTGCAGTACAGGCTTGATATCCCAAAGGAATATTCCAGATCATCAATCCAAAAATAATAATAATTGATGTACCGGTTAGAAGTAAAGGCGGGCTATTAAAAGCTAACAGAAAACCAATCCCAAGAAAGATGCCGGGTATTGATGCCGGTAAGATGACCACAAAATCCAGCAATTTTTTACCCAAAAAATTTTTACCATAAATAAAATAGCTGGCAAATAAAGAAAAAATTGCAGCAGCACCAGCAGCAAACAGGGCATACCGGATACTATTGTAAAGACTGCTAATTTTTGTTCCTAACAATATATTCCAATGCTGTAAGGAAAAACTCCAGTCAATACCCCATGTTTTGGTGAAAGAACCTACCAGTAATACCCCATAGACCAGAATAATAATAAAAACGATGAAGCAACACAACGAAAAGAGTACCCACTTGGTGAAATTGCCTACTAAAGGTTTTTCTAAGCCACTACCCTTTCCGGTTACTGTTACAAAGGACTTGCTGCTGAGAATTTTACGATTAATTACAAATAATAAAAAGGTAGGTACCAATAAAACTGCCGATAAGCCTGTTGCCCCTACCAAGTCATAATGACCGCTTATTCTGCCATAAATTTCGGTTGGTAATACCGTCCAGTTACCTGCTATAACAATAGGATTACCAAAATCGGCCAGAACATATATTCCTACCAAGATAGCCGAATTTAATACTCCTGGTAAGGCAAGAGGAAAGGTTATTGTTTTAAAAACATGATATCCATCACCCCCAGCATTTTTAGCAGCAAATTCAATGGAAGGGTCAATGTCTTTTAAAACACTATCAATAATCATGTATGAGTATGGGAAAAAAGCAATACTCTGAACCAACCATAATCCCTGCCAACCGTATATACTCCAGTTAAGCTTAAATAGCTCATAAGTAATCAAACCACGTCTTCCAAATAATAAAATCCAGGCCAATGCAACGACAAAAGGTGGTGATAACAATGGAAGTATAGGAATAAAGCAAAAAATTCTTTTCCCTGGTATATCAGAATACTCCAGGGTATAGGAATACAAAAACCCAATAAATGTTGCGGTAACAGTAGAAAGCACGGTAATGAAAATACTATTCTTGATAGCTCTTATGGACCTGGTTCGGCTTAAGATAGTAACGTAATCCTCGAAGGTGGGATGAATGAAAACCTTAAAAACAGGCCATACAACAAATATAAATAATATTAAACCCAGCAATATTATAATAAGATGAATAGTATTTATTTTAAATAATGATTCTTTTAATTTCATTTTTCAAAGAAATCTCAAAATAATTTGGCGGCATCGTTTAATACCGCCAAATTATTTTTCTTTAATATAATTATTTATTGGTAATATCTTCCCATAACTGTAATAAACGTTCTCTATTTGCAATTGCCCAAGCTCTATCATACTTGGTCAAAACAACCCCTTTGATATCGGGAGAGTTGGCTGGCGATACAACACCAGGTCTCGTTGGATACCTTTTTGCCCCAATTGTAGCATTAATTTCTTGTGATTTTTCAGATAAAACAAAATCAACAAATTTTTCTGCTAATTCAGGATTGGGACCGCCATTTATGGCACTTACTCCACCTATTTCAAAACCAGTATAAGGAGGTATAATCAACTCTACCGGTAACCCTTGTTCCACAGAAACTAAAATGTCATGAGCCCAAGACATTCCGACAACATATTCACCCTGAGCTGTTAGGGTTATAGGTTCGGTTGCTTTAGCCATATAGAGATCCACATTTTTATCAAATTGTCGGAACCAATTCCAAGCAGCTTTTTCACCGGCTACTATAGCATCATCTTCTTCAAATCCAAAATAAGGTGCCATCTCAGTAAATCTGAAAATCATGTTGGCAATAAAGATATAGGCACCACCACTGGTTGCAGGACTGGAAGAAACAATTTTCCCTTTCCATTCAGGAGCAAGTAAATCATCCCATGTTTTAGGAGGTAAAGTACCAGGCATTTCTTGTTTTAGCAACTCTGTATTTAACACCAATCCTAATAGGCCAAGATACCAGCCAAAATATTGTCCTTCAGGATCAATATATTGAACAGGTATGGTTCTGGCATTTTCAGGCGAGATTTTTGCCAGTAATCCATCTTTTGCTAGATCTCCGTGTACATCTACCGAACCTCCTATGAATACATCGGCTTGAGGGCGAGCCTGTTCTGCTCTAATTCGAACAGCCATTTCTCCAGCACCACCAAGAATCCATTCCACATCAATTCCAGTCTCTTTTTTAAACTCATTAGCAATAGCTTCTAATGTTGGGGAATCTAAGGCAGCATATACTAATACTTTAGCGGCATAAATTGAAGTACTGAAAAGACAAATTAGCATACCAACTAACAAAATAATAAATAAATATTTTTTCATAAACAACCTCCAAACATTTTAAATTCTTAATTTTTATTCTCTTTTCATCATCTTTTTCAATATATTCATCACCCCTTTCTTTTTGCGTTCTAAATAAATCTCTTTTGAAAACAAAACTTCTTACAAGCAAATTATGAATTTTTAATAACATTAAAGTTCATTGATTAAAAATTGGAATTTATGCTTATTGTTGGTTACAAAAAATCATTTTAGAAAAAGCAGTATTAATTAATTTACAACCAAATTCCATCTAATTCTATTAAGATTATAACATAAAAAATAATTTTTCTGCCGCCTTCAAACAATTTTTCTCTTCCTGGTTAGTAATGATATTTATATTATTTATATAATAGACACTGAAATAGATATTGGGACAGGTTTCATCTGATATGGTCCTGCTTTTGGTATTGCCTCTTTTTCCCAATTTCTATTTTTTGGTAACTTCTGCCATAATTTTTTTGGATTTTTTAGGACTTTTTGACTCTTCTTCTATTTTACCTTCTTCATTCTTTGATGTAATCACTTTTATTTCTAACTCATCTATAAAAGTTAGACATCTCTTTAGAAATTTATTTTGTTTTTCTTAAGCTTCCTTGTTTCTAAAAATATTGGAATGATTAATTCATAGAACAATGACATGATAAAGAGCACCATTATAATGAACCTCTGGTTTTTCTAGCTACAACTATCACCTGTCTCAATTTTGCTTAACGTAGCATTATATTTGGGTATTGCGAATTTGTAAAGACCGAATCTTTCTACAATTAGTCCCTAAAATCTCTTGGACATATTTTCTTCCAACTTTTTTGGCAATATATCGCTCAATAAGTTCCTTAACCTGGATATCATTAAATTTCTTATGCAACTGAACCATAACCTAAAACCTCTCCTGTTTTAATTTTAGATTATAGTTATAGGTGTATAGTTTTAATTTTTAATTCACAAACCAGTGGTCTTTCCTTGACAAAATGAAAATTATTATATAAAATGAAATATAGAATATTTTTCTATATTATAGAAATAATTTATTAACGGTTAATAATGTTAACTAAGATTTGATTTTATAATTTTAATATTTTATTTTTAGTAAAAAGGGGGTGAATGCATCTAAATTTTAATGTGTTCAATACTATACTTAAGAAGTTTTTGCTAAGGAATTCAAATTTTTTAAAATAAAAGGAGATTCATTATATGAAAAAACTTTTAAGTATCATTTTAATATCTTTATTTACATGTATTTTATTTTTTATTACCGCATCTGCCCAACATATTGAATTTAAATACGGACATGCTAATGCAGTTACTTATCCCTATCATTTAGCAGGAGAGGCATTTGCAAAATTTTTGGAAGAGAAATCTAATGGAAGTATGACTGTAAAAATTTATCCTCTTGGCCAATTGGGTGGGGAAAAGGATATTACTGAAGGCTTACAACTTGGAACTGTAGACTTCCAGGGAAGCTCTATTGGAGTCACTGCCACTTTTGTACCTATTTTAGATGTTCTTAATCTTCCCTTTCTATTTAAGGGGCCAGATCATTTTATAAAAGTTATGGAGAGTGATCCCGGGAAAGCTCTTCTGGCTAAAGCACAGGAACAAGGCGAGAAGGTTGGATTAAAAATTCTTTCTATTGCTGGTCCTATGTTTAGAGTTCCAATGAACAATATTCGTCCCATTG
>Ga0067045_1027586_pt1 | contig 85688 bp, 76 predicted proteins | sample TerdegcTABiofilm_FD_59184 | JGI IMG/M metagenome (GOLD analysis project Ga0067045, IMG submission 59184) | Combined Assembly of (Gp0054472, Gp0054536) Wastewater bioreactor microbial communities from Singapore -Terephthalate degrading...
ATGGCAAAAGAGAAATTCAACAGAACGAAGCCGCATATCAACATCGGAACGATCGGTCACGTGGATCATGGTAAAACGACCTTAACCGCCGCCATCACGATGGTGCTGTCGCAGAAGGGTTTTGCCAAGCAGCGGTCCTTTGATTCGATTGACAACGCCCCGGAAGAGAAGGCGCGTGGGATCACGATTAACACCGCGCACGTGGAATACGAGACCGACAAGCGCCATTACGCCCATGTGGACTGTCCGGGACATGCCGATTACGTGAAGAACATGATCACCGGCGCTGCGCAGATGGACGGCGCGATTTTAGTTGTGTCCGCCGCTGATGGTCCGATGCCGCAGACCCGCGAACATATTCTCTTAGCCCGTCAGGTTGGCGTGCCGGCGATGGTGGTGTTTCTGAACAAAGTGGATATGGTGGACGATCCGGAACTGCTGGAGCTGGTCGAGCTGGAAATTCGTGATTTATTGAAAAAGTATAATTTCCCGGGCGATGAGATACCGATTATCCGCGGGTCGGCGCTGAAGGCGCTGAATAATTATCAGGATCCGGTGGCCAACAAGTGCATCGTGGACTTGATGGACGCGGTGGATTCGTATTTCCCGACGCCGCAGCGCGATGTGGACAAGCCGTTCCTGATGCCGATTGAAGATGTGTTTTCGATTCAGGGTCGCGGCACCGTGGGTACCGGCCGCGTGGAACGCGGACGCGTGAAGGTCAACGACAAGGTTGAGATCGTCGGTCTGGGCCTGAAGAAAGAGACCGTGGTGACGGGCGTGGAAATGTTCCAGAAGATTCTGGACGAGGGCATTGCCGGCGACAACGTCGGTCTGCTGCTGCGCGGTATCGACAAGAACGAACTGGAACGCGGCATGGTGGTCGCGGCCCCGGGTTCGATTACGCCGCATACGGAATACAAGGCGGAAGTGTATGTGCTGACCAAAGACGAAGGTGGCCGCCATACGCCGTTCTTCAACGGCTACCGTCCGCAGTTTTACTTCCGTACGACGGACGTGACGGGCGTAATCAAACTGCCTGAAGGCGTGGAAATGATCATGCCGGGCGACAACATTACCATTACGGTGGAACTGATTTCGCCGATTGCCATGGAAGAAGGTCTGCGCTTCGCGATCCGCGAGGGCGGCCGCACCGTGGGCGCCGGCGTGGTGGCGAAAATCATCAAGTAGGACCCAACAAACGCTGTTAAACTAAACTTTAAGGAAATATCAACGTGACTGGACAAGGTATTAGAATCAAGCTTAAAGCGTACGACCATAATCTGATCGACAAGTCGATTGATAAAATCATCCGTACCGCCAAGAGCTCCGGGGCGATTATCAGCGGGCCGATACCCCTGCCGACGGACAAGACGATATACACGGTGCTGCGTTCGCCTCATGTGGATAAAAAGTCCCGTGAACAGTTTGAAACCCGGATTCACAAACGGCTGATCTGCATCCTCAATGCAACGAACAAGACCGTGGAGGCGCTTTCCAAGCTGGAATTGCCGGCCGGGGTTGACATTGAATTGAAAGTAACAGCGAATGTTTAACCATACGCGGTTGAAAAACCGCAAGAAATATAAATTGTAAAGGAGCAGCCGGCGGGCTGAAACAGGCGACGCGGCAGTTCCAAAGCATGGAGTGATTACAACATGAGCGGTATAATTGGCAGAAAATTAGGAATGAGCAACATCTTCGACGAGCGCGGCAACATCATCCCGGTGACGCTGATTGAGGCGATCCCCTGCGTGGTGACCCAGATCCGCACCCTGGAAAAAGACGGGTATGAAGCGGTGCAGCTTGCGGTGGGTTCCAAAACAGCCAAGCGTACTCCCAAGGCTATTCAGGGGCACGTGAAAAAGGCGAACATTGTCGAAGTGTTTCCGCGTATTTTCCGCGAGTTCAAAGGGTTTGATATTAACGCCCTGCAACTGGGCTCTGAGGTCAGACTGGATATTTTTGCGGAAGGCGATATGGTTTCCGTTTCCGGTAAGTCTAAAGGCAAAGGATTTCAGGGAGCGGTACGCCGGCATCATTTTCACGGCGTGGGTGAAACCAGCCACGGAGCTTCGGATCGTCCGAGGTCGCCGGGTTCCGTGGGCGCCAGTTCCTATCCTTCACGCGTCTTCAAAGGCACGCGCATGGCCGGTCGCATGGGCTTTGAAAAAGTCACGGTGAAAAATCTCAAAGTCGTGCGGCTGGATAAAGAAGCCAATGTGATATTTATCAAAGGCAGCATTCCCGGCGCCGTGAATTCCTACGTAGAAATAAATAAGGATTAACCGGGCGCAAACAGCAATTAACCGTTTAGGATATTGATATGAAAGTAGAAGTCAAAAACATCAACGGCGGCAACACGGGACGTTCGGTGGAACTGCCGGAAGATATTTTCGCCGTTACACCCAACGATCATGTGATTTACCTGGCCGTCAAGGCGGAATTATCCAACAAACGGCTGGGAACCCACAGCACTCTGGAGCGTTCGGCTGTTTCCGGAACCACCAAGAAACCCTGGCGCCAGAAAGGCACCGGCGGGGCCCGCGCAGGCTCGGTCAAGACTCCGTTATGGCCGGGCGGCGCCACCACATTCGGTCCGCATCCTCATCTGTATAAACAGGCGCTGAATACCAAAGTACGCCGGCTGGCCCGTAAATCGGCCCTGGCTTATAAGGCCAAAGACAACCGCATTATGGTTATTGAAGATTTTCACGCCATTTGCGCGGAGGCGCCCAAAACCAAAACGGTGTATGAAGTGATCGAGAAACTCGGACTGATCCACAAAGGCCAAGCCGCAGCCTCTCATGATGAAAACGGCGCGCCAGTTAAGAAATCGAAACGAATTAATAAAGTGCTGATGCTGATGGATAAATCCACTATCGTCAAAAACGATAAGGATGCCAAAGTGTACGAGCATTTCAAGAAATCCTGCCGCAACATCCCCGGTATTAAAATCGGCGTGGTCAAGAATATTTCCACGTTTGACGTCATGAACGCGGATTATCTGCTCTTTCATGAGTCGGCGATCAGCAATATCCGGCAGGCTTTTGGAGTCAACTAAAGAACGTCAACTGAAAAACAGGTAACACCATCATGGACAGTGCAAAAATAAAGAATATCCTGGTTCGGCCCATCATCACCGAAAAGGCGACGCATCTGAAAGACCGGAAAAAACGCAACGGCGAGCCGCTGAATCAGTACGTCTTTGAGGTTATGAAAGGCGCCAACAAGATTGAGATTAAGAAAGCGATTGAGAAAAAATACAACGTCAAAGTGCTGACCGTCCGTACGTTGCACATCGCCGGAAAACATACGGTGCGTTTTACCCGCCAGGGACGCGCAGAGGGACGCGCCCGGAGCTGGAAGAAAGCGTTTGTCACGGTCGCCAAAGACCAAACCATCGAATTTGTTGAAGGTGTATAATTAAAGCAAGCTGTCGGGACAATCGCCGGGAGAACCGGCGAGCTATCCGACCTACAGGAGAAACAAGACTATGCCGTTAAAAACCTACCGACCGTATACGCCCAGCCGCCGTTATATTACGACGCTGGATTATGCTGAGGTCACGAAAAAAGAGCCCTGCAAGAAGTTGCTGGAGCCTGTCAAGAAAACCGGCGGGCGCAATAATATCGGGCATATCACTTCCCGTTTCCGCGGCGGCGGCCACAAGCGCCGTTACCGCGTCATCGATTTCAAACGGGATAAATTTGACGTGCCGGCCGTCGTGGAAAGCATCGAATACGATCCGAACCGCAGCGCTAATATCGCCCTGCTTAAATACAAAGACGGTGAGCGCCGGTATATTCTCGCGCCGAAAGACATCAAAGTCGGCGAAGCGGTCATGTCCGGCGAAAACGCCGAGATTAAGCTCGGCAACGCCATGCCGCTTAAGAATATTCCCCTGGGATCCAGCGTGCACAACATAGAACTTAAGATCGGCAAAGGCGGACAGATGGTGCGAACCGCGGGCGCTTTCGCCACCGTCATCAACCGCGAAGAGGGTTATGTGCAGCTGCGCCTGCCGTCCGGCGAAATCCGTAAGGTGCTGGAAAACTGCTACGCGACTATCGGCCAGATAGGCAATCTGGAGCACGAAAACATTACCATCGGCAAGGCGGGCCGTACGCGCTGGCTGGGTCGGCGTCCCCATAACCGCGGCGTCGTCATGAATCCTGTGGATCATCCGCACGGCGGCGGCGAGGCCAAAGCACCTCAGGGTAATCCGCACCCGGTCACCCCGTGGGGCCAACCGACCAAGGGCTATAAAACGCGCAAGAGAAATCACCGGACGAACCGGTATATCATCAAGCGCCGCAATGCAAAGTAAAATAGTGGCAACCGTTATATAAAGGAAAGCATTCATGAGTCGTTCGATTAAAAAAGGACCTTATCTGGACGTCAAATTACTGGCGAAGGTGGAAGCGATGAACAAGACCAATGCAAAGAAGGTCATTAAAACGTGGGCACGTGCCTGCACGATATCGCCGGAGTTTGTGGGCCATACGCTGGCCGTTCATAACGGAAAGACGTTCGTGCCGGTTTATATTTCAGAAAACATGGTGGGCCACAAACTGGGCGAATTTGCACCGACGCGGGTATTCCGCGGGCATTCCGGCAGCAAAGCGGCCGCCGCAACCACCGCCGTTAAAAAGTAAAAACGAACTAACCTCTCGGGAGCATATATGGAAGGTCGTGCATTAGAAAAATATCTGAGAATCTCACCGCGTAAGGTGCGGCAGGTGGCAGCACTCGTCCGCGGCAAGGGAACCGAGGAAGCGGTCAGCATCCTGAAGTTCACGCGGAAGAACGCCTCCACGCATGTGGAAAAGGCTATCCAGTCGGCCGTAGCGAATCTGCTGTTCATCCATCCGGAAGTCGAGCGTGAGAATCTGTTTGTAAAGGAAATTTTTGTTAACGGCGGACCGACATTCAAGCGGGGTCGGGCAGGGTCCATGGGCCGGCGCTCGATGATCCGTAAACGGTCGAGCCATATTACCGTGGTTGTTGCAGACCGCACCGAAGCGGCTGCTGAACCGGCACAATCATAAAAAACTATTACTGTTCATGTAATTTAAAAAATTACGGAGGCAAACTTGGGACAAAAAACGCATCCAATCGGACTTAGGTTAGGCATCATCAAAACCTGGGATTCCAGCTGGTTTGACGAGAAAAATTTCGCCGATAAGCTTGAAGAAGACCTCAAGCTCCGGAAGTACTTGCGGAACCGCCTTCCGAAAGACGCGCGGGTGACAAAGATCGCCATCGAGCGCATTAAGAAAGAATCGGAAGTTATTACCATCACGATTCACACGGCGCGGCCGGGGATTGTCATCGGGCGCAAAGGCAAGGATGTGGATCAGCTTCGCGAAGAACTTAAAAAGATTACCGGCAAGGAAATCCGCCTGAATATATCCGAAATTAAAGTGCCGGAGTTGGATGCGTACCTGGTGGGCACCGATATCGCGCGTCAGATTGAAGGCCAGATTCCCTACAAGCGCACGATGAAGAACGCGGTTCGGGCGGCTATGCGCATGGGCGCCGAAGGCATCCGTATCGCAATGTCCGGCCGGCTCGGCGGCGCAGAAATGGCAAGAGCCGACCGTTACAATGAAGGCCGTGTACCGCTGCACACGCTCCGTTCGGATATCGATTTTGCGCATGCCACTGCCCAGACAACGTATGGCCAGATCGGCATCAAGGTGTGGATCTGCCGCGGCGAAGTACTCGGCAAAAGCGCCTCATAATACCGGAAACTATAGTTCAGCAGGAGAATATAAATTATGTTAATGCCAAAAAAAGTCAAGCACCGGAAGCATCACCGCGGCAAAATGCGGGGCAAAGCCACGCGGGGCAACGAAGTCAGTTTCGGCAGTTTCGGGCTCAAGGCCACGGAATGCGGATGGATCACCAGCCGGCAGATTGAAGCGGCCCGTATCGCCATGACGCGTTATATCAAGCGCGGCGGTAAAATCTGGATACGGATTTTTCCCGATAAACCGGTGACTAAAAAACCCGCCGAAACCCGTATGGGGTCCGGCAAAGGCGCCCCGGAATTCTGGGTAGCCGTCATCAAGCCCGGACGGGTGCTGTTTGAAATCGACGGCGTGCCCGAACCGCAGGCAAAAGAAGCGTTCAAACTGGCCGCGTTCAAGTTGCCGGTGCAATCCAAATTTGTCGTCCGCGGGGACGTCCGCGCGTGATGATGTTACAAGGAGCATAAGTTATGAAACCTCATGAAGTACGTGGATTACCCATCGAAGAAATCAAAGGCATGCTCGCCGACGCGGAGGCCAACCTTCTTCAGATGAAGTTCAAGCATGCGGTGGGCCAATTGGATAATAAACTGGCGTTGCGCGAAACCCGTAAGGAAATCGCTATCCTGAAAACCCTGCTGCGTGAAGAAGAGCTGAAACAGTCCCTGTCCCAGGCGGAAAGCCTGCTCAAAGACCTGGCGGTTCGGATGAAACTGCCGGCGCTGGGCGAGTTGATGAAGGCTGAAAAACTGAATGTGAAAAAGGCGCAATTGCGCAAAGCGGTGCGCATCCTGAGTGTAAATCCGCAGATCAGGCAGTATTCCAAGGAATACACCGCACTCAAACAGATGGCGCGATAATTTTATAGAGAGTACAGAAACCCGGAGAACCTCTGATGGCAACCCAGACTGAAGAAAAAAAAGCAACCCGCAACCAGCGCAAGGTCCGTATGGGCACGGTGGTCAGCGACAAAATGAATAAAAGCATTTTAGTGGCGATTGAACGGCGCGTGGTGCATCCGATTTATAAAAAGTACGTCAAGCGTACGACCAAGCTGATGGCGCACGACGAGAAACAGGAAGCGAAAACCGGCGACGTGGTGCGGATCATGGAAACCCGCCCGCTGAGCAAGCGGAAATGCTGGCGTCTGATCGAAATAGTCAAAAAAGCTGATTAACATTAAACTGGTGAGAGTGTCATGATACAAGAATATACCCGACTGACGGTGGCCGATAATTCCGGCGCGAAAAAAGTGATGTGTATCCGCGTGCTCGGCGGAACCTCCAAGCGGTATGCCCGGCTGGGCGACGAGATTATCGTGTCGATCAAAGACGCCATACCCGGCGGTACGGTTAAGAAAGGCGACGTAGCCCGCGCGGTCGTGGTGCGCGTCCGCAAGGAAACCCGCCGGCCGGACGGCTCGTACATCCGGTTCGATGAAAACGCTGCTGTGCTGATCAATAAAGACAAAGAACCCACCGGTACCCGTATCTTCGGTCCGGTAGCCCGGGAGCTCCGCGAAAAACAGTTCATGAAAATCGTCTCGCTGGCGCCGGAAGTTCTGTAAACGGAAAATAATGTAATGAGTTTAATATAACGAGGTCCGTTATGCATGTGAAAAAAAACGATACCGTCCTGGTCATATCAGGCAACCACAAAGGCAAACAGGGTAAGGTGCTTAAAGTGTTTACCGACAAGCAGCGCATTATTGTCGAGGGCATTAATCTGCGGAAGAAGCATATCAAACCAAACCAGAAAAACCCGCAGGGCGGCATTCAGGAAAAAGAAGCGCCAATTCATGTCAGCAACGTGATGTTGGTGCATAACAACCAGCGTACCCGTGTGGGTTACAAGAAACTGGAAGACGGCACCAAAGTACGGGTGGCCCGTGCCTCCGGGGAAGTGATAAATTAAATTTAACGTGTCAAATTAATATAAGGATGTCAGTCCATGGCTAAGGAAGTCAAAGCGGCCAAAGGAAAACCGGAAAAAGGTAAAACCGATAAAAAGAAAGAAGCGGAAGTAAAATCCGGCAAGCGTGAGGTGGATAAGGATTACCAGGCGCGGTTATTTGTGCATTACAAAGAAAAAGTCGTACCGACGTTGATGAAGCGTTTTTCCTACAAGAGTATCATGCAGGTGCCGCGTATCGAGAAAGTGGTGGTCAATATGGGTGTCGGTCAGGCAACCCAGGATCCGAAACTGCTGGATGCCGCCATGGCAGACCTGACGCTGATTACAGGTCAGAAGCCCTGCATCCGCAAGGCGAAAAAAGCCATCTCGAATTTTAAACTGCGCGAAGGCATGCCGATTGCATGTTTTGTAACGCTGCGCCGCGCCGCCATGTATGAATTTCTGGACCGCCTGCTGAACATCGCCATTCCGCGTATCCGGGATTTTCGCGGCGTACCCGACCGCTCTTTTGACGGCCGCGGCAATTATACGCTCGGCGTCAAGGAACAACTGATTTTTCCGGAAATCGACGTCGATAAGATGGACCGTGTGCGCGGTATGGATATCACGATCGTTACCACCGCAAAAACCGATGAAGAAGCGTACGAACTGCTAAAGGAATGCGGTCTGCCGTTACGGAAAAAATAATTGAACTAATAAAAAAAGGTAATTAAGGAGAATCACCTTGGCAACAACAGCATGGGTCGCAAAAACAAGACGAAAACCGAAATTTTCCACGCGTCAGCATAGCCGCTGCCGCCGGTGCGGGCGTCCGCGGGGCTATATGAGGAAATTCGGGATCTGCCGAATTTGTTTCCGGCAATTGTCTCTCGCGGGTGAAATTCCGGGCGTTACCAAAGCGTCCTGGTAACCCGTTTCATATTAAATACGACGTTTGAAAAGGAGTTTATAATATGTCTAAAACTGATCCGATTGCCGATTACTTAACCAAGATCCGCAATGCCATAAAGGCGCAAAAGCGTTTTGTGGATGTGCCGGCTTCCAACCTGAAGCGGGATATGACCCAGATCCTTCTGGAACAAGGATATATCAAGGATTATGCCAACCTGGAAGATAACAAGCAGGGCATTATCCGGATCTACCTGAAGTATGACGATAAAAAGAAGAGCGCGATTTCGCATATTTCCCGCGTCAGCACGCCGGGGCTGCGCAAGTATGTGGATGTCCGCAACCTGCCCCGCGTAAGGGCCAATCTGGGCATTTCGATCCTTTCGACCTCCAAAGGCGTTATGACCAATAAAAGGGCACGCCAGGAAAAAGTCGGCGGCGAAGTGCTTTGTTACATTTGGTAAGACCGGCTGCAAGGAAGAAAATAAAAAAATTCATGATAAGTTTTAGGAGCTGATACCGTGTCACGCATTGGAAAAAAACCGATACCCATTCCGCCGAACGTAACGTTAACACTGGCGGGAACGACCGTCACCGTAAAGGGGCCCAAAGGGCAGTTAGTGAAGGAATTTCACCCCGAAACGCTGATCGAAATTAAAGACAAGGAAGTGCAGGTCAACCGGAAGTCCAACGCCGGTTTCCACCGGGCGCTGCACGGCACCGCGCGCGCCATTATTGCGAATATGATCCAGGGTGTTTCGGAAGGATTTGAACGGAAACTGGACATTGTCGGCGTCGGCTATAAGGCCGAGGGCAAAGGCTCCTACGTGCAGTTCAGCCTCGGGTATTCCCATCCGATTCTGTTTGTGCCGCCGCAGGGCATCGAGGTGAATGTCGTCAACCCGACCAGTTTGGTAATTAAAGGGATTGACAAGCAACTGGTGGGCCAGGTAGCCACTAAGATTCGTTCTTTCAAGAAACCGGAGCCGTACAAAGGTAAAGGCATCAAGTATACGGAAGAGCGCATCAAACGTAAAGCCGGCAAGGCTGCGGCTAAGAAGTAAACATACTATTTATTAATATAAACCATTTGAAACACTATGGCAGATAAGAATATCATTAAAGCAGAGAAGCGCGCGAAAATCAGAAAACGGATCCGCCGGGCGGTAAAAGGAACCGCCGCCAAGCCCCGTTTGGCCGTATTCCGCAGTCTGAAACACATTTATGCCCAGCTCATTGACGACGACCGCGGCGCTACCCTGGTACAGGCTTCCACGCTGTCCAAAGCCGTAGCCGACGCCATGGCCGAGAAGAAAAAAGGAAAAATATCCGTCTCGAAAATCGTCGGTGCCGAACTCGCCAAACTGGCTAAAAGCAAGGGCATCGAGACAGTGGTTTTTGACCGCGGCGGATACAAGTATCACGGGCGTATTAAAGCTCTGGCCGAAGGCGCCCGCGAAGGCGGACTCAAATTTTAGTAAAAACATTATATCCATAATCATAACTTGAGGATAAAGGTTTAATGAACAAGAAATCAGCAGAACGGAAAGACCATCCCGAGAATCCGTCAGAAATGGACTTAAAGGAAGAACGGGTCGTTCACATCAACCGGGTTGCCAAAGTCGTGAAAGGCGGCCGCCGCTTCAGCTTTAACGCCATCGTGGTGGTGGGCGACGGCAACGGGCGTGTGGGTATCGGCCTCGGTAAAGCCAATGAAGTTCCGGATGCGATCGCCAAAGGCAAGGAAGACGCTAAAAAGAAAATGATCTATGTACCTCTGATGAACGGTACCTTGCCGCATGAAGTGACCGCAAAATACGGCGCCGGAAAAGTAATTCTCAAACCGGCCTCCAAAGGAACAGGGATCATTGCCGGATCCGCTGTCCGGGCGGTCGTGGAATCCCTCGGCGTGACCGACTTGCTGACGAAATGCAAAGGCTCTTCCAATCCGCACAATCTGGTTAAAGCGACGCTGAAAGCCCTGAGCGAAGTGACCAATGCCCGGGGCGTCGGCGCCATACGCAATCTTTCGGTCATGGAAGTGCTGACCAAATAACCAACGCCCGAAACCGAGAACGAACTTTCAGGAATCATCCGCTATGAAAATGATTAAAATTAAACAAGTAAAAAGCAGTGTGGCCTGCAAGCAGGCGCACCGGGATACTGTACGGGCGCTCGGGCTGAAACGGATCGGTCAGACCGTTTTTCAAAAAGACACGCCGCAGATTCGCGGCATGCTGAAGACTGTGAATTATCTGCTGGCATGGGAACTGACCGACGAGACGCCGTCGCCTAAAGTCAAAAAACCTAATGCCAAAGGTTATACCGTCATTAAACAAAAGCAGTAAGCGTATACATTTTTTACACGAGGTCAAGAATGGAATTAAGTAATCTGAAATACGCCAAAGGATCACGTAAGAAGGTCAAGCGTATCGGTCGCGGCGAGGGATCCGGACACGGCGGTACGTCGACCAAAGGCAACAAGGGATTAAAATCCCGTTCCGGCCCGAAGTTCCGGGCATGGTTCGAGGGCGGTCAGATGCCGCTCCAGCGCCGGCTACCTAAATTCGGATTTGTTAATATTTTCCGTCAGCCGTTTCAGACCGTAAACCTTTCCCAGCTGGCTAAGATGGATAAATCCGGTAAAATCGACCGGGATGCGTTGTTTGAAGCCGGCTTGCTTACTAATAAAAAAGCCCCCGTCAAGATACTCGGCAACGGTGAAATCACCAAAGCCGTACAGGTGGAAGTGCATGCGATCAGTGCCTCCGCTAAGGAAAAAATCGAAAAGGCCGGCGGAAAAGTTTCCGTTCTCGGCGTTAAAAAGACCCGCCTGGTCAAGCGCAAAGGCGCCAAAAAGCAGGGCTAATACCATCCGTCCAAAGGGAGTAACTCGACATGCTTCAGACGTTTGCCAATATGTTTAAAATACCGGAGCTCCGGAAGCGGATCTTCTTCACGCTGTCGGTCCTGCTGATTGAGCGGATCGTGGCGCACATCCCCTCGCCCGGCATCAATGCCTCCGCACTGGGACAGTATTTCAAACAGGCCGAAAACACCCTCCTCAGCCTGTATGATCTGTTTGCCGGCGGCGGCCTGAGCCAAGCCACTATCGCCGCGCTGGGCATCATGCCCTATATCAGCGCCTCCATTATTATCCAGTTGCTCGGCACGACGGTGCCCTATCTGCAGAAACTGCAGAAAGAAGGCGAGGAAGGCCGAAAGAAAATCAGTCAGTTGACCCGCTACGGCACCGTGTTCATCTCGTTCATGCAGGCACTCGGCGTGGCCACCTGGATGTGCAGTCTCAGCGTCGTGGTCGGCAACCAGGAAGTCAAAGTGGTGCCCGATCAGAGTATGATGTTTTTCCTGCTAACCGCCGTGACCATGACCACCTGTACGATTTTCATAATGTGGCTCGGCGAACAGATTACCGAACGCGGCATCGGCAACGGCATATCCCTGATCATTACCATTGGCATTCTGGCCCGCTTCCCGAGCGCTATTTTTGATGAGGCCCAGCAAATCGCCAACGGCAATCGCAATATTATGATTGAACTGCTTCTGGTTGTGATTCTGCTTGGTATTGTGGCGGCCATCATTTTCATTACGCAGGGGGTGCGCAAGATACCGGTCCAATATGCCCGGCGCGTAATCGGACGAAAAATTTACGGCGGTCAGTCGACGCATATCCCCATGCGTATCAACATCGCCGGCGTAATGCCGATCATTTTCGCGCAATCCATCATGTTTATTCCGAATACGATTGCGACATTCTTTCCCGGCCCCGTATCAGAATTTGTTACCTTGCATTTTTCGATGGATTCTTTCTTTTATAATCTGATTTTCTTGTTAATTATTGTGTTCTTCACCTATTTTTATACGGCCATTGCCATGAATCCCGTGGAAGTGGCTGATAACCTGAAGAAACAGGGGGCCTTCATACCCGGCATACGCCCCGGGAAAAAGACCTCCGAGTTCATTGACAACATCCTGACCCGTGTGACATTGCCCAGCGCGATATTTCTGGGTATTATAGCGATACTCCCGTTTTTCGTCCGGCATTCGACGGATGTCACATACCGGTTTGCGTCATTCTTCGGCGGCACATCCCTGCTGATTGTGGTGGGCGTCGCGCTGGACACGATTCAGCAAATTGAATCGCACCTGGTTATGCGCCATTACGACGGCTTCCTCAAATCAGGCCGGATACGGGGGCGGCGAGGGTAACGGATTGCTTCATGGTAACGATTAAAAACCGCAAAGAAATCGAAGCGATCCGCGAGTGTTGCCGTATCGTTGTGGAGTGCCTGCAACTCGCTAAAGATATGATACAGCCGGGGCTTAAAACTTCCGAACTCGACCGTGCGATAGAAAAACATATCAAAGCCAGGGGCGGCAAACCGGCGTTTAAGGGTTACCGCGGCTTTCCGGCCAGCGCCTGCGTTTCCATTGATGACGTCGTGGTTCACGGAATTCCCAAAGACGATATGGTCCTTCAGGACGGGCAGATTGTCGGCATCGATGTGGGCGTTTACAAACACGGATTTTACGGCGATTCCGCGATCACGTTGCCGGTGGGCCGGGTAAATGAGCAGAAGAAAAAGCTTATCGATGTTACCCGCGAGTCTTTGTATGCCGGGATACGGAAGGCCGTGGCGGGCAACCGTCTGCACGATGTTTCCGCCGCTGTGCAGCAGCATGTGGAATCCAACGGCTATTCCATTGTACGGGATCTGGTAGGGCATGGCATTGGTCGGGCGCTGCACGAGGAACCTCAGATTCCCAATTACGGCACGCCGGGAACCGGTATGCGGCTGAAAGAAGGTATGGTTTTTTGTATCGAGCCGATGGTTAACACCGGCTCTTACCAGGTTTATACGGACGCCAAAGACGCGTGGTCGGTTCATACGGCAGACGGACTGCCTTCCGCTCATTTTGAGCATACGATTGCGGTGACGGCCACCGAACCGGATATCCTGACAAAATCAGATTTATTCTGATTTAAAAAATAGATGTTGATTTTTATTAAATTTTTGCTATATTGTGCAGCATTTTGAAATATTATTTTATATAGAGTTATGAGGTAACGGGCATTGGCTAAAGAAGAATTAATCAAAGTGGATGGCACTATCCTTGAAACTTTACCGAATGCTACGTTCCGGGTTAAACTTGAAAACGGCCATGAAGTGCATGCTCACATATCGGGAAAAATGCGGATGAATTTCATTCGCATATTACCCGGCGATAAGGTAACGGTGGAACTTTCGCCCTATGACCTTTCCCGCGGCCGTATCACGTACCGGTTTAAGTAAAAAATTTTTTAATAGAGGTGCATTATGAAAGTACGATCTTCCGTTCGAAAAATCTGCGACAAATGCAAGATTATCCGCCGCAAAGGCGTGGTGCGCGTTATATGCGAGAACAAAAAGCATAAACAACGTCAGGGCTAAAATAAAAAATATATAAGATACTAATACAAGGAGCATAACTTTGGCGCGTATTGCTGGTGTTGATTTGCCGAAAGAAAAACGGGCGTTTATCGGTCTGACCTATATATATGGTATCGGCCGGACAGCCGCGTTAACCATTCTCAAAAAAGCGGGCGTGGATCCGTTCAAGAAGATTAAAGAACTCACCGACGACGAGGAAAACAAGATCCGTACTATTATTAACGCAGAGTACAAGGTGGAAGGAGCGTTGCGTACGGAATTTGCCATGAACATCAAACGGCTGATGGATATCGGTTGTTATGTGGGGCTTCGCCATCGTCGCGGACTTCCGGTACGGGGACAACGGACCCGAACCAACTCCCGCACCCGCAAGGGCAAACGGCGGACCATCGGCGGGCTCAAGAAAGTGGAAGCGAAGAAGTAATTCATTGGTCTTAAAATGTAAGGAGAATCACATTGGCTAAAACGACAACTCCGGGCGGCGCGCCCCGTAAAAAGAAAAAGCTGATCGAATCCAACGGTTTGGCCATGATCAAGGCCACCTTTAATAATACGATTGTCACCCTGACCAATATAAACGGCGACGTCATTTCCTGGTGCACGGCCGGAAAGATGGGATTCCGTGGATCGAAAAAAAGTACGCCGTTTGCCGCGCAGGTGGCCGCCGAAACGGCCGCGAAAGCCGCCATTGATATGGGACTGAAGCGGGTGGAAGTGCGCGTAAAAGGCCCGGGCGCCGGACGCGAATCAGCTATCCGTTCCCTCCAGGCCGCCGGGCTTGAAGTTACCGCCATACGCGACCTGACGCCGATTCCACACAACGGCTGCCGGCCGCCGAAAAAACGAAGAGTATAATTGAAATTATAATACAGGAGATATTGAATGGCCAGATATACCGAAGCGGTTTGTAAATTATGCCGCCGGGAGGGCGAAAAGCTGTTTTTGAAAGGTACCAAATGCGTTACCGACCGCTGCCCTTTTGAAAAACGGAACTATGCCCCCGGTGAACACGGCAATAAACGCTCCAAACCCTCCAATTATTCGATCCAGCTTCGCGAAAAACAAAAACTCCGTCGGATATACGGACTGCTCGAAGGGCAGTTTCGCAGTTACTTTCACCGTGCCGAACGCAAAAAAGGCGTTACCGGCGTCGTGCTGCTGCAGCTTTTGGAAAGCCGGCTGGACAACATGATTTACCGCCTGGGTTTTGCTTCTTCCCGCAGCCAGGCGCGTCAGCTGGTGTTGCACCGTCATGTGGAAATGAACAACCGTATCAGCACGATTCCCTCCATGCAGGTCAAACCGGGTGACGAAATCGCCATACGCGAAGGCAGTAAAAAACTGGCTGTGATCCATAATGCTCTGAAAAAACATAAAGAAAGTTCTCAACTAGCCTGGCTCGAAGTGGACAAGGCAGGTCTCAAAGGAAAGCTTCTCCAGCTTCCCGAACGCGAACAAATTCCGGTGAACGTCAAGGAACAACTGATCGTGGAGCTTTACTCGAAGTAGCCTGATGTTAAAGGATGCTTTGAAAAAAAACAACCGCCCGTGCTTTTTTTTACGGGTTAACTAAGGAGAACCACTGTGCAAAACTGGGTTGGACTACAGATGCCTGAACGCATCGAACTCGATGAGTCATCATATACCACGACGTTTGGTCGGTTTATTATACAGCCGCTGGAGCGCGGGTACGGAGTCACTCTGGGCAACGCTCTGCGACGCGTGCTTCTCTCTTCCTTGCCGGGGGCGGCCATCACGGCCATTAAAATCGACGGTGTTCTGCACGAATTTTCTACGATTCCCGGCGTCGCTGAAGACGTAACGGAGATGGTGCTGAACCTCAAGGGCGTCCGCTTCAAACTGCACAACAAAAAACCGGATAAAGTGGTGATTGCTTTCAAAGGCGCCGGGACGTTTACGGCAGCCGACATCCAGCGGGCTTCCAATGAGGTGGATTTCGAGGTGCTCAATCCCGAGCATCACATCGCCACCCTCAGCAAGGAAGCCAATTTCAGCATCGAACTCCGCATCGGCCGCGGCAAGGGATGGGTGCCTGCCGAGGAAAATAAATTTCCCGATATGCCCATCGGCACTATACCCATCGATTCAATTTTCAATCCCATCAAGAATGTACGTTATATCGTCGACAGTACCCGCGTCGGCCAGCGTACGGATTTTGAGAAACTGATTATGGAAGTCACTACCGACGGTTCCATTACACCGGATGATGCGTTGACCATCGCCGCCCGGCTCATGCGCGACCATATCCAGCTCTTTATTAACTTTGAGATTGAAGAAGAAGCCGAGGAAGGCGAAGTCGAGGATCAGGAAATCGCGCGGATCCGCCAGTTGCTGAAAACCAGCGTGGACGAACTCGAACTTTCTGTCCGGTCGCAGAACTGCCTCAGGGCCGCCGGCATTAAAACCATCGGCGACCTGGTCAGCAAGGACGAATCGGAAATGTTGAAATACCGTAATTTCGGACGAAAATCCCTCACCGAACTGACTAAAATTCTGGAAAGCCGCAATATGCGTTTCGGGATGGATATTTCCAAATATACGAACGGGGATGAATAAAATATTACCAGAAGATACAGGATACTGATATGAGACACGGAAAAAAAGTCGCCAAATTAGGGCGCACGGCTTCACACCGCAAGGCATTGCTTAAAAACCTTTGCAATGAATTATTTCGCTACAAACGGATTGAAACCACCCTGCCCAAGGCCAAAGCGGCGCGTTCCATGGCCGAACGCCTTTTGATGTATGCCAAACGCGGGGATCTGGCCGCACGCCGTCTTCTGATCGCGCGTCTCGGCAATTATAAACTGCATACCAAACGTACAGGCGTTGATGCCAAGGAAATGAAAAAAACCGTTATTCAGGAACTGATTGATGTGATTGGTCCGGCCATCAAAGAACTCGAAGCCAAACGCAAAGCGGAAAATCCAAATTATACCGGCGGCGGCTACACCCGCATTATCAAAATGGATCGCCGGCCCGGTGACGCGGCTACCAAAGCGCTCCTTGAAATCTGTGGATACGAAAATGTGCAGATTGACCGCCAGAACGCCGCCATCAAGGAAAAAGAAGCCCGGAAAAAACGCAAAGCCACTCTGGCCGAACGCATCAAGGCGAAAAAAGAAGAATTACAGGGTAAAGATTAAATACAATCTGTTTTTTTCTGCAAAGGCAACATGCGACCCGTGTGTTGCCTTTTTTTATAATGTTTCCTGATGGAAACAGACAGGAATTTTTTAATGCGGCCATTCTTCATAATTCTGACTGTTTGGTGGGGGCACGCGGCGGCGAATCTTAACGGTCAGGTTTCGGTAAAACCGCTTCCGGTCCGGGCTGTCTGGGTGGTCCGCGACGCGCTGAAGACGCCGCAGAGCATTGATACCATGCTCTCGCTGGTGCGCGAAGCACACTTTACCGACGTCTTTCTGCAGGTACGCGGCCGCGGCGATGCTTATTACAACAGCCGTATTGTGCCCAAAGCGGAGGGCATAGCCGCGGATTTTGATCCTTTGACCTATCTGTTCTCTAAAACGAAAAACGACTCGTTCCGTATGCATGCCTGGCTGAATGTCTTTCTGATATGGTCAGCCGATAAAGCGCCGGCTGATGATTCCCATGTCCTTTTATCCAATCCGGATTGGGCTGCCGTATCCGAAACAGGGGAGTCCATGATTGCAAAAGGCGTACAGCGAATCAAAAAGGAAGGTGACGAAGGCATATTTTTTTCACCGGCATCCGAGGAGTTTCAGCGGCATATGCTGGACGTGACGGAAGAACTGATCGTCCGTTATCCCTTTCACGGCATTCATCTCGATTATATCCGTTACCCGCGTTTACAGTATGATTATTCCGCCGGTATGCGCAGCCGCTTCATCCTGCAGTATCATACCGACCCCTTACAAATTGTTCAAAACCGCGGAGAGAAAAAAGCGTTTCCATCGGAGCCGCGTCAGGCATGGCTGGAAAACACCTGGAATGATTTCCGTCGTTCAATGATTACGGCGACCGTGTCGGCGATACGCGCGCTTCTTATTCGTATCCATCCGGACGTCTATTTGTCAGCCGCGGTTTTTGCCGGGATGGACGAATCGGATAACGTTATTTTCCAGCCGTGGCCCGAGTGGGTAAAGGATCAAACGGTAGATTTTGTCGTGATGATGAACTACGCTACGGATAATAAGGTTTTCATGAAACGCGTTCAGGATGCCGCGGACCGTTTAGGCGCGGAGACGTTTCGGAATCACGTGGTGGTAGGCCTATCGCTCTACAATCAGAAACCCGTTTCGGTGTCGGACAAACTCCAGTGGCTGAGAAAGAATGCGATAGAATCCGTTTCCTTTTTTTCATATGAAACTCTCCGTACGCAGCCGGCTTATCGTAAAATTATAACCGTTCGATAATACGATCTGAAATAAGGCAAAAAAAAAGCCCGTCATCCTAAGGCGACGGACTTTAAAAGAAAGGAGGGTCGATCGGAAATTAGCCGGCTTTCTTGACGTGGATTTGCGGCAGAGAGCGCAGGGTACGCGCATAAAGACTTGTCGGGTTGCTGTAATGAACCAGATTACGCAGCATGAGCGGCGCCATTTCCTTTTCCAGCGTGACGAGGTCGCCCGGGAAATCCAGTTCGCCGTATTTGTATTCGCTGACATCCACATAACCAACCTGATGGCCGCGGTCGATCATACGTTGAATGGCTTTAACAAAGAACGCCTGACGGTTTTCGTCTTCGTTATTGGTTTCGATGACGGCCTGACGAAACGCTTCGACGCCGGTGTGGCGGAAGGCGCGGAGGCCTATCGACTCGCCGTGTGCCGCGAAATTATCGATGGATTTGCTGATTTCAACAACCTGTGGCCCCTGGATGCGGACCTTCATGTCTTCGTTGTCATAACGGAACTGGCGGTGAATGGCCACGGTGGCTTCGGTTTGTGAGTGCTTCATGACTTTGATCAGTGCGTTACGTTCAAAAACATTATCGCCGTTGATAACGAGAAAATCCGTTGTCATCTCGTTTCGCGCCAGCCACAGGGAATAAAGGTTATTGGTTTGATAGTATTCGGTATTGTTGATCATCTTCAGTTTAAGGTTCAGCCCATGGATAGCCGCGTAGCGGTGTGCGTAATCACTGAGTTTATCCATGCGGAATCCGCCAATAATAACAACATCATTAATGCCGCAGCTTGCCAGCGTAACCAGCTGGTATTCAAGAATGGAAGTGCCGGAAATGTTCAGCAGGCATTTCGGTGTGTCTTTAGTCAGGGGCAGTAATCGGTTTCCCTGTCCGGCGGCGAGTATTATTGCTTTCATTCTTTGCTCCAAAAATTTATTCCCAATTGCTATTACAAAAATAGCAAATATTGGGCCGTTATTTTAGAATAAAAACAATGTTTGATATATTTGTTATTATTAGATTTATCTTTTTAATATACATGCTATTTTTACGATTCGCTTAACAAATCGAATAAAAAAAGACAAAGAATATTGCAGATGCAACTTTTTTATTGCACCGTAAAGAAATTTTGTTCTTTGTTATTTTAGTAGCTGATCGGCGAAATAGCGGATGATGACCATAGAGTCGTTAACAGGCAAAAAAGAAAAATCCGGTTTTAATCGGTCTCGGATATTTACCGTTAGTCTGTGTGCGGCTTGCCGCACGGGATAGGGTATATTCCCGGAAGCGGCGATGGATTTGATTTTATCCAGCGCCGTAGCGCCCGGAATTGCCCGGAGGGGGAACCGCCGGTTATATTCGTCAACAATCAATCCGGCCGCGCGCCGACAGCAAACGCGGGCGCGACCGTCATTGCCGCTCCGGATGGCGGCCCGCGCGGCTTCCAGTTCAGATTCCCAGGGCGGTTGAATGTCTGTCATATCAGCATTCGTCTTTTTTAAATTTAATTTGCTAAATATAAAAAGTTTAAGCAAATTAAACAAATTTATTTCAATATGATTTCCTGATACGATGATAGATTACCAACCTAACTGAAGGAGAACATTATGGAAGGCTTTGCGTTTGTATGTATTTTGTTTGTCGGGTTTTTCTTTTTTATCCTCCTGATGTCGTCGTTTTTTGTGATCAAACAGCAGACAACCGGCATCATTGAGCGGTTCGGCAAGTTTCTCCGTATCGTGCGTCCGGGCCTTGGTATGAAAATCCCGCTCGTGGACAAGCTGGTGGTGCGCCTAAACATGCGCGTACAGCAACTCGACGTCGTGGTGGAAACCAAGACAAACGATGATGTGTTTGTGCATATTAAAGTCTCGGTCCAGTATTATGTGATTCCCGAGAAAGTCTATGAAGCCTATTACCGGCTGACGAACATTCACCAGCAGTTAACTTCCTACATCTTTGATCTCGTGCGCGCCCGTGTGCCCAAGCTCAAACTCGACGACGTGTTCGAGAAAAAAGATGAAATTGCCGATGCGGTCCGTACGGAACTTCACGAGACCATGCACGAGTTCGGCTATGACATTCTCAAGGCGCTGGTAACCGATATTGATCCGGACTCCAAAGTCAAGGACGCAATGAACGAAATTAACGCCGCAACCCGCCTGCGTATGGCGGCTACCGAAAAAGGCGAGGCCGAACGTATCCTGAAGGTGAAGTCGGCCGAAGCCGACGCGCAGAGTAAGGCGTTACAGGGTAAAGGTATTGCCGATCAACGCAAGGCCATCATCGAAGGTTTGCGCGACTCTGTCGAGCAGTTCCAGCAGGCCGTGGAAGGCTCTACCGCCAAGGACGTGATGACGCTCGTGCTGATGACGCAGTATTTCGATACCCTGCAGGCGCTGGGAGAAAAAGCCAACCATACGACCATCCTGATGCCGCATTCGCCCGGTTCACTGAGCGCGATTTCCGACCAGATCCGCGACGCCATGGTAACGGCAACGGAGACAACCAAGGTACGGTAAGAACCGTAACCGCATCTTCCTTCTTAATAAAAAAAAAAAAACGGACGTTCGGTTTCGAGCGTCCGTTTTTATTATAGGTTTCAGCGATTAGCGCGGATTCAGCAGGCGTTTTTCAAGCAGTATGGTTTCATCCAGCGCCTCCCGTGGCAGGCCAAGGTTCAGGAGGACGTCTAAGGACATTTCTTCGACGGAGATGCTGAATGCGTCGCCATCGCGTTCGATGTTGTACTGCAATCCCTTGCTGTTATCATAAATCGATAGGGGTTCTTTTACCTCGAAACCGTTAAAATTTCGGTCGAGTAGGTGGATTTCATCGTTGATAAAATGGTACGCGATGTATTCGTTTACAAAAAAAGGGTCGGCGCTGACGTACAGCGATTTGTGCCTAAAGGTGAATTTAATACGGTCGAACATAAACGGATGCCTCCCTTGCAGAGGTTGACGGGTTAGCCCTTATGTTCCAAGATACAAAATTACCGGATAATTTCAAAATATTTATGATTTTTTTTATTCGGCCCGCTTGACGGTAATCCCCCACATATCGGGTTGGGCTGGCGGATCGGTGTTCCAGTCGCCGAAATTATGGGAATCGTCGCTCACGTAGGTTACCTCATACGTGCCGGCTTCGAGCAGGATGGTGCCGTCGAAAATACGGTTCTTGCGGCCGCCGCCGGCATGTTCGGAAGCGTTGTAGGTCATTTCCCAGACGATCTGTCGGGTGCCGGTGTTTTTAATCCATCCGTAATCGTACATCCGCCGGCCTTTGCCTTCACCCAGGCAAATCACGCGGACTTTTGTGTTTTTCTTCAGGGTGAATTCCTTGGTGATATAGGCGTCTTCGCGTACGCGGGTGATGCGGGCGAGTATGGTTTCGTCTTCGTCTTCGTTGTATTTGCCCACGTACTTGGCGTCGCTGTTATTCATCAGACTGATAGTAATTCCCCAGCGGGCCGGCTGAAACGGCGGGTCTTCGTTCCAGTCCTCATACGAATGGGAACCGTCAGTGGTGTAATGCGCTTTATAGCGTCCGGCCGGCAGGCGGATGGCTTCCTCGCAGAGACGGTTCTTCGGCGAACCGCCGGCGTAACGGGTTTTTTCATAACGCATTTCCCATACGCGCTCGCCGGTGGCCTCATTGGTGATCCATCCGTAATCGTACATGGCGTTCTGGCGGCCCTCACCAAGCGCAGAAATGAATAACTCGACGGGTTGTTTCAGTTCAAAGGTTTCGGCACGGTACTGCTGATCGCCCATGCGGATGATGGCCAGAATTTCCTGCTTCTGTGCTTTCTTATAGTCATGAACATACGGCCGCAGGCTTTCATCCGTTAGGGTGATTGTGAGGCCCCATCGGGTCGGGTCAAAAGGCGGCTGCATGTTCCATTCGTTGGAAGAATGGGTGTCGTCGGTAATGTAGGCGGCGATATAATTGCCGGGCGGCAGTTTGATGCGGCTGTCGGCGACACGGTTCTTGTAAGCGCCGCCTCCGTGACGGGTGATGTCGTAGGTCATCTCCCAGACCCGTTGAGCGGTTTTATCGTCTGTAATCCAGCCGAAGTCGTACATGCGTCCGTCAGCGCCCTCGCCGTTGCAGTACACGCGCAACTCCATGGGTTTTTCCAGCGTAAATCCCTTTTCCAGGTAATCGGAATCACGCGCCCCGGTCAGAGATACTACGGCGTTTTTAACCTCGGTTGATTGTTTGGCGGTAAAACGGGATTGATGCTCGTCTTTAGAAATAATGCGAAGCCGCCATTCGTCGCGGAATTCATAAAAATCCTCGTCATCGATGAATACCTTGATGAAGTTCTTTACAAAGCCCTCCCATTGCCCATCCGAACGGGAAATTTTTATAATCCGCTGTCCGATTGTCGAGTAATAAACTTCATAATCTCCCGATTTCAGCGTCAGGGCTCCTTTGAATTCCACATTGGGTGAGTCCCACATACGGCTGACATTGTCGGGATTCATGGACCAGATGACCTCGCGTGTACCGGCATTTAGAATCCAAGCGTAAGCCACCATGGGGAACCAGTCCCGTTTTTGTTTGCTTTTGCGCATGGCGCCGATGGCATCGATGTAAACCGGCGTGGATTCCGAAACGCTGAATGATCTGGTGTACAATGCGTCGGTATTCAGATCCCTGAGGTCCACCACCGGATACTGAGCAAACAGAAAAGATTGAAAAAGGAGCCATGCCCATACGGTGAATAAAATTTTATGAAAATGGATCATAACCGGTCTTTCTTTCCTTTGTGCTTGTCTGCTCTAAAGCATACGTAAGGCACTCTATAAAAGTTTCAAAAAAAATATCACTTTGTCCGCGGTGTAAACGCCGCATAAAAAAACAAAAAAGAATTAATTTATCTTGAATTTATTTACGCGGCCCGCTATATTGTTTTCCCTTCAAAAAAACAAGACAGACCGGATGGATAAAATTCTAAAACATTTCAGCAACCTGATTATTTACGGAATTATTGTATTCATTTTCATTGCGCTTTTTATTCTGACCGAATTTATATTTGAATCGTTTTTCCCCCGGGTCAACGATTATTCACGGTATTTTTTTAAGTCGCTGATTTTTGTTGTAATCTATGAGCCGCTGCACAAACTTATCGAGCTTAACCTTAAACGAATAATTTATAATTATTCTTACCGGCGACAGCGCCAGCTGATTGAACTGGACACACATCTTTCGGCTAACCTGACCTATAAGGAAATGTCGGACGTGGTGGTCCAGCAACTCAAGCAGATACTGAATCTTGAACAAGTGTCGTTGTATCTGGTGATACCGGACGCGCTCTCGCTGGTCAGCAATGTGGGCACCGGATCGCTGATGACCAAACGCATTCAAATGGAGCCGGGGCTCTGCGAAACCGTATTTCGTAATAATCAGATGCTATTTATTGGGAACGGTCAGGCGGCTTTTGCGGAATCTACTGCGCTGCGGGTACTCCAGAACGAAGGGCATCATTATATCATTCCGCTGAAAAAACGGGAGGGTATCGGCAGTCTCGTTGCTTTGGGGGCTTTTAAGCGCAAGCGCGATTATCTGGACGACGAAGATGCAGCGGTGCTTTACCGGGCGCTGCAGCGTGTGGGCTATACTCTGGAAAACGCCAGACTGAACGGGCAGTTGCGGAAGTCACTTATGGAGCGCGAACTCGTGCTCGGCGTGGCCAAGCGGTTCAATTCCACGCTCGATTTGGAACGCCTGCTCGACATGATTCTTGACGCGGTCAAGCCGATTGTACCCTATGACGCGGCGGGCGTGTTTCTGGTTAATTATAAAACCCAGGAGATCGAAAGCGCGGTGGTGCGCGGCTATGATGAAGTCATTCTTGAACAACTGAAAATCCAGATTGGTACGGGACTGGTGGGCCATGTGGCAAAGATCGGAAAGCCGGTGATAGTCAAAGACGTCAATCTGAGCGAGCACTATGTGATGTTTCGGCCCCAAACCCAGTCGGAGGTAGCGATACCTATCTGCGACGGCGATCTGGTCATGGGCGTAATGAATCTGGAAAGCGATAAACTCGGCGTGTATCATGAAGGGCATCTCGATCTGCTGACCGCACTGGCCGGCGAGGCAGCCATCGCCATCAAAAACGCCCAGTTGAACGAGGATATGCTGAAGGCCAAGGAATTTGAGAAAGAGCTTGAGATTGCCGGGCGTCTCCAGCAGTCGATTCTGCCGCAGACGATGCCGAAAATTAACGGGTTGGATCTGGCGGCCCAGAGCATTCCGTGCCGTTCGGTGGGCGGGGATATTTATGATGTGCTGAAACTGTCGCCCAGCCGCATCGCGTTGTGTATCGGCGACGTAGCCGGCAAAGGCGTGCCCGGCGCAATTATGATGTCGATGCTTTACACCGGCTACCGAGGCGTTATTCACGAATACGACTGCACCTGCGATACCGTCGGCGCGCTCAATAACCTCATCTGCAGCAAAGCCGCCAGCGGCACCTATGCCACGTTTTTTTACGGCGTGCTGGACACCGAACATCTGCGCTTCGAATACACCAACGCGGGGCATAACCCGCCCCTGCTCCTCAAACCCGACGGCCGCTGGCAGGAACTCACCCGGGGCGGCATTGTGCTCGGCTTTCTGCCCGACCATAAATACGAGGAGGAAAAACAGACCATCGGACGGGGCGATATTATCGTGTTATATACCGACGGCATTACCGAAAGCTTCAACGAAACGGATGAAATGTTCGGCGAGCAACGCCTGAGAGATCTTATACTGGCTCATCGCGACGCCTCCGCGGTAGAAATCAAACGCACGATTATTGATGCCGTGATTGCTTTCACGCCCGACACCGAACGGCAGGACGATATTACGGTTATGGTGATTAAAATCGAATAATCTTACAGGAAGGTAACTATGGCTTTCAGCATGCAGGCCCTGAATGAACGCATCCGGACCGAAAGCGAATTTGTCGAAAAACTCCAGAATGCCATTCATACGGTCATCGTTGGACAGAATTATATGGTGGACCGGCTTTTGGTCGCGCTGCTCGCAAACGGGCATGTACTCCTTGAAGGCGTACCCGGGCTGGCCAAAACACTGACGATTAAAACGCTGGCTGATTCCATTCAGACGAAATTTCAGCGCATCCAGTTTACGCCCGACCTCCTGCCCGCCGACCTCATCGGTACGCTAATTTACAACCAGCAGGAAGGAAAGTTTCTCACCAAGAAAGGACCGGTTTTTGCAAATCTGATTCTTGCCGATGAGATTAACCGATCGCCCGCCAAAGTCCAGAGCGCTTTACTCGAGGCCATGCAGGAACGCCAAGTGACCATCAGCGACACGACCTATCCGCTGCCGGAGCCGTTTCTCGTTCTGGCCACACAGAATCCCATCGAACAAGAGGGCACCTACCCGCTTCCGGAAGCCCAGGTGGACCGTTTCATGTTCAAGTTGAGAATCGGATATCCTTCCAAAGATGAGGAACTCGAAATTCTGCGACGCATGGCCCGTACGGTGGGAAAGATTGAGGTCAAACCGGTCATTTCGCAGGAACAAATTCTGCGGGCGCGGGATGTTGTTAATGACATATACGCCGATGAAAAAATTGAGCATTACGTCATTCAACTCGTGCATGCCACGCGTAAACCCGATGCATACGGTTTGGAAAAACTTATTCCCCTGATCGCGTACGGGGCCTCTCCGCGTGCCAGCATTAACCTGATTCTCGCGGCGAAGGCCTACGCGTTTTTAAAACGACGCGGTTACGTCATTCCTGAGGATATCCGCGCCATGGCCATGGATGTCCTTCGGCACCGCGTCATTCTGACCTACGAAGCGGAAGCCGAAGAACTGACCAGTGAGGCCATCATCACGCAGATTATCAATAAGGTGGAGGTGCCTTAAAAAAATATTTGGTTTTTGTACTGATTTTTATTATAATTTAAACCGGTAAAAAAATAATAAACGAGGAAAACCATGGCATTGTTAGGCGATACTTTAGTAAAGAGCGGCGTAATAACGCAGGCGCAGTTGGACGAAGCATTGAAGATTCAGGAAAAAAACCCCGGTCGCAAACTGGGAGAAGTTCTGGTCGAAAAAGGATTCACCACGCAGGAAAAAATCGAAAAGGCACTGCTGGGCTGATACGCCGTATAGTCCTCCCGCTTCGCCCCATATCTTCAGTTCGATAAAGCTGTTCGCCGAACAGCTTTTTTCATGTCATAAAAAAAGGCTGCCCGTCCGCAGGACAGCCTTGTTGCATTAAGGAGGATTCGAAGGCTTCCGGATGCTTCAGTTGTCTTTATCGGTTTTCAGGTATCCCAGCTCTTTGTTTGCTTTAAGTTTCATGGTCATACGTACCATATCGTCAAAATCCTGATACTGTTCGTTAGAGCGTATGAGCCTGGAATCCATCGCGTCCAGCAGGGCTTTGACCTCGCTGAGTTCGCGGTGTTTGGTCCAATAACTCTCCTTCATAATTTCGGCGTAGAGCACAACGGCGGAGAGGAACTGTAATTCCTGTGAAGATGTTCGGGTCAAAGCGACCGGCCGGCTCATCTCATCCACCCGCTTTCCGTCGGGCGATTTATAGCGCAGGGTTATCGTTCCGATATTTTGCGCATTCGGATTTTTCAATTTAACTTCGTACATGGCCGTGACGGTGTGATCCGCGCCGATTTCGCCGGCATCGATTTTGTCGTTGCGGAAATCCTCGTCTTTAATGTCGCGCTTTTCATAACCGATGAGGCGGTATCGGCTCACCACGTCCTTATCGAATTCGACCTGGATTTTTACGTCCTTGGCGATGGTCTGCAGCGTGCCGGTCAGTTGCTCGAGGAATACGCGTTTGGCTTCGTTAAGATCGTCGATGTAATAATAGGTCCCGTCGCCTTTGGTGGCTAATTGCTCTATCAGTACGTCGTTGTAGTTCCCCATACCAAAACCGCAGGCCGTCAGCGTAATGCCCTTGTTCTTGAACTTTTCGATCATGCTCAGCAGTCCCTGCGATGAAGTCTCTCCGTTATTGGCAACGCCGTCGGTGCAGAGGATGACGCGGTTAATCGCGCGGTCATTGTAATGATCAGCGGCCATTTTATAGCCGGTCCACAGTCCGGCCTCGGCGTTGGTCGAACCATTGCTGTATAACCCTTGTACCGCGTTCTCGATGGCCGCTTTGTTGGAAGTGGGTTCCAGAACCACCTGCGCGTTGGTGCCGTAGGTGACGATACCGACTTTGTCGTTTTCATTTAGATTCTTATTCAGGATGAGCATGGTCTTTTTAACCAGTCCGAGGCGGTTTTCGATGTTCATGGAACCGGAAACGTCGATAACAAATGTCAGCTGGGCCGGCTTGCGGTTTTCCGATTTGACGGATTTTCCTTTGATGCCGATTTTTACAAGCTGGCAGTTTTTACTGAGGGGGGAAGCCGCCGATTCCGTATATACCGCAAAAGTTTCATTCTCAGGCGCGGCATAGCTGGTTTTGAAATAATTAATAAATTCCTCCACACGGACGGCGTCTTTAGGCGGCAAGTCGTTGTGGTTCAGATAATTCCGGCATAATGTATACGATCCCGTGCTTACGTCGGCGCCGAACGTAGAGAGATTATCGTCTTCGGTATCGATGAACGGATTGGTGCCGTAGTCGGTGTGGTACATATCCCAGTATTTCGCGCCGTTCGGGGGATTAAGGTATCCGAGACTGCCCAGGTTAACCGCCGCGCCGCCTCCTGCGCTTCCGCAACCGCCCGCGATGGCCATCACGCCGCGTCCGGCGGCAGACTTGGCTGCTGACGCCGCTTTGCCGGCTGCTCCGCCGTGACCGGTTAAGGTTCCGGTTTCTCCGTCGTTACCACGGTCCACCATGGATTCTTTCAATATGGCCTGTAATTCATCCTTATCCGAGGAATTTTTCTTGATACCGTAATGGATATCTTTTGAGGTCAGGACTTTAATGGGATCCATTTTAATGAGGGTTTTGGCCATTAAGGGTTCAATATTGGTTTCCGCGTCCATCTGTATCTCAATATTCTCGATTTTGACTGATTGATAACCCGAGGCCGTAACTACCACATGATAAAAACCGGCATTCAGCGGCGCCAACACAAAACAGCCGCTGGCAGAAGTAACCACACTATCAGAAGTTCCGACAATTCTTACCACCGCGCCGGCAATCGGTGTACGGGTGCTTTTGTCGCGGATAACGCCGGTCAGGGTTCCTACGGAATCACCGGTGTTAATCAGCATAATCATACCGATAATCAACGTGATCACCGCAAAACTAAACAAACAGGGTTTAAATACGTTTTTCATAAAGCCTCCGCAAAGGTTAAATTATTCTTTTTTCATCCAACCCTGTTTTGAATTGAAAAGACCGATTTTCACGCAGGGATGTTGACGGTTATCACAATCTAAATGATTGATAATTGTTACATTGACACGCAGGTATTTCGGATGGATTAATTAATATTCTTGATTCCGTAATTTGTCTGTTATAGATTATAGCGTCAAATTAAAGGGATCATTTATGAAAGGTAAAATGCTATTTCTTTGCAGCGTTATGGCTGTTTGGCTTCCGGCATTTCCAGGTCCGGCAGCGTCACAGTCAACCGCGCTGTCCTGGCTGGACGGCGAGTGGGAAGGCACCGGTTATCAGGTCAGCAACGGCGGTACATGGACGATTCGGTTCAGCGGTCATAGCGAAAATAATTACTATGCCATCGAATATCCCTCGCTTTACTGCGGCGGTAACTGGACCATAATCAGCGGCAATGATTACCGGGCTGAATTTGTGGAAATGATAACGGCTGGCACCGACGTTTGCGTAAACGGAGGCATCGTTATCCTGACACGCGTTGACGACCGGCACATTGCCTTCACCTACTTTTCTCCGGATAGGATTTTAGACGCCTTTTCCACTCTGGTAAGAAGAAATTAAACCGGGCGGCATCTCTTAAACTTTGCCTCACGTGAAATGTTTTATTACAAGGTTAATGCACCATGAGCGATCTGGAAAAATACTTTGAGAAGTTCCGAAAGAACGTCATTGGATGGAATCAGGAATTTACGACGCCCTACGGGCGGCAAAAAATTGTTTATGCCGACTGGACAGCCAGCGGCCGTTTGTACAGGCCTATAGAGGAAAAACTCGTCAGGGAATTTGGTCCGTTCCTTGGCAACACGCATACGGAAACGTCCATCACCGGCACCTGCATGACCGCAGCGTATCACGAAGCCCGGCATATCATCAAGCATCATGTGAACGCCGGCCCGAAAGACGTGATCATCATGACGGGTTCAGGCATGACCGGCGCCGTTAATAAATTCCAGCGCATTCTGGGACTGCGCGTACCGGAACAATTAGCGGACTGCGTGCATCTGCAGGGCGACAGCAGACCGGTGGTGTTTGTGACGCACATGGAGCATCATTCGAATCACACCTCGTGGCTGGAGACCATCGCCGACGTGGAATGCCTCATGCCGGATGAGGAAGGGCTGGTGGATCTGGATCATCTGCGCGATTTGCTGAAACAATACCGGAACCGCCGGACGAAAATCGCCTCGGTTACCGCGTGTTCCAACGTCACCGGCATCCAGACGCCGTATCATGACATTGCGAAAGTGATGCATCAGCACGGCGGGCTTTGCTTTGTGGATTTCGCCTGTTCCGGACCGTATGTTAACATTGACATGCATCCCGCCGATCCCGAGCAGGCGCTGGACGCGGTATATTTTTCCCCGCACAAGTTTCTCGGCGGGCCCGGAACGCCCGGCGTGCTGATTTTCAACCAAAAACTGTACGCGAATAAAATTCCTGACCAGCCGGGCGGCGGCACGGTGGACTGGACCAATCCGTGGGGCGAAAAAAAATACGTCGATGACATCGAGAACCGCGAGGACGGCGGCACGCCCCCGTTCCTGCAGTCCATTAAAGCCGCGCTGTGCGTTAAACTGAAGGAACAAATGGGCACGGACAACATGCTGGCGCGTGAAAAGGAAATCGTTCCTATGCTGTTCCGTGAATTGCGCGGCGTGGCGGGACTGAACATTCTCGCCGGGCATATTGAGCACCGGCTCGGCGTATTCTCCTTCTACATTGACGGCCTGCATTACAATCTTGGCGTGAAATTGCTGAACGACCGTTACGGCATTCAGGTACGCGGCGGCTGTTCCTGCGCGGGCACGTACGGCCATTTCCTGCTGCATATTGACCGGGAAGTATCCAAAAAAATTACTGACGTGATTGATCACGGCGACCTGTCCGTGAAACCGGGCTGGATACGCGTCTCCGTCCACCCGATTATGTCCGATGAGGAGATTTTGTACATCACCGGCGCGATCAAAGAACTCGCCGCAAAGTTCCGTGACTGGCAGGACGACTATGATTACAACCTTCGGACGAACGAATTCAAACACAAAACGGCACCGGAAACGATGCAGGACACCGTAAAGACGTGGTATGAGTTACGGTAACGAAGCGTGTTAAAAAAGTTAAACCGCTTCAAGCCGTTAACCTATTTCATACTTTCGACGCAGGCTTCGGCTTCTGAAACACCTGATTCCAATCGATTTTTCCCGTTATCTGCATCAGGACGAATAACGTAATAATCGCTCCAATCGTGATTGTAAGTCCGGTGTAGCCCTCGAAGAAGAACGAATAAGAAAACAATATCAGGTAAATAATCTGAATCGGGACTACGACCTGAATTGTGTATTTAAAACCGGTAACGAGACGCATGTAGGTCAGCACCAGGAGTACGGATGTCAGCGCGGCGATGATGAAGGATAATCCCAGCGCGAGATGATCCACCAGATACGCGAAAAACAAGTGAAATGCGAAGAATGCCGCGGCGAGGAAAAAATAATTCATCGGGTGAATGGATTGGTTCCGTATCGCGCCCATGATCATAAGAATCGTGAAGAAGAACAGCAGCGACACCGGCGCGAAGAAACTGATGCGCTCGGCCACCGGACCGGGATTGAGCTTCTTAGGCATATCCACGCCGATCTTGATGTTGGATATCATGTCGGAATATTTCCACATCAGCGTCCATCCGTCTTCGGTCTCGGTTTTTTCGGTAGGAGAGATGCAGAATTCCGGAATGTTATAATCTTTAAAATGCGTGTTGACTTTCAACTGAAAGTTGCGAATATGTTTGGTGGTCTCGCCAAAGCTGTATTTCCATATGCCCGTACCCTGGGAGGTGTAACCGACGGAAAATGTTTTATCCTCGCCCGGTTTGAACGGCGCCGATGATTCCAGCACATGGGAAAATATCTGTCCGTAACGCACGGACTGACCGGCTTGTTCGGTTTCTTTACTGGCGCTAATCTGGTCATCATCCCTCAGCAGAGGTTTGGCGTCTAAAGTAAAACTGAAATTGTCGTAAATCGAGTTTACTGAAGGAAACTTAAATTCAACAAAGACATCTTTTGTTTCAGCGGAATTGTTTCGCAAAACGTAGTTGCCTTTAAACTGAACCTGATAGACGCTGTACCAGAGCAAACCTTTCTGGCGGTAGTCGACTTTCAGATCAACGGTTACTTCGCCGGAAGCAGTCTCGATGTACCGGCGGACTTTTTTGGCCGTGGTTTTCTTGATCTGCGTGGTCTGCCCGGACGCGTTCGTGGCGGTCTCGGTGGTGGTGTCAAGCACGGTTTCGATGACATAAAACATGGGCTGGAATTGGACGTGCTCGCCTCCCCAGTTATCCTCGACCCGCTGGCCGAGTATGGCGGTTTTTTCTCCGGTGCGGTAGGCAATACTGCCGCCGAGTATGAACCATCCGATCATGGTGCAGAAAAAAATTCCGATTACAGCTAATATGCGGATGGGTGTCATGGTAATTTCCTTGCTAAAAGAATGATCATTTTTTATTATTGGCTCAGTAAAATTTTAAGGTTTCGATGTTATGTCCTGTCCGGCCTATAACTCTCAATAATTGAAAAAGAAAGGAAGTATCAACAGAATCCGAAGCCGAAATAGCTATTGATTTCGGAACCGGCATTATTGTTTTTAGCCAGTGCTCCCATTCGGTATTATCAAAAGGCTTTTGTGTGACAGGAATTTCGGCTGTTTTTTTCTCGATTACGGCTGAATAATCGCTGCTTGACTTCAAGGCGTATATAACGACCCGGTTTGGTGAAACGTCGATTCTATAATCCACCCAAAAATATTTGCTTTCCACCGGTATCACAAGCGAGGAGTCAATTAGATTTACATTAACAAAGCCTTCGTTTTTAATGAAATTCAAATAAGAAATGAGTTCTGGTACGGGTGGTATCGCTTTTAAAATAATTGAAAACTCATTTACGTCATTAATCGGTAATAAAAGATTCAATTCTCTTTCTCGTTCGTATATTTTATGAACAGAGTTACCCAATTCCTTATTTTTTGAATTCTTATCCCCGTCAGACGAACCGGACGTATTTACCGAAACGGGCACTGTATTATCAATTCGGAACAGGTTGGCCATTCTCAGTCGTATATCATTATCTGCCGAGGCGTTTTGGATCGACAGTAAAATGCGATAGAGTACAAATAAATTTGATATCGGGGCCTCTTTTTCAACACACAGTATTTTTTCTTTGGAACGATTATTTAAATGCCAGTCTTTTAAAATGGTATCCATATCAACGGCTTTATGGAACATCTCCCGATAAATTGGCCGGTAAGTAAAAAATGAATTTTCCAGAATATAAAAATCCATAAAAATCCGACAGGTCATCGTTCCGGCTCTACCACCGATATTGTTCGCTCTAGTAATATTATTAATGCTTTTTATGGCTATGTTTTTGGCTTTGCGGGCGTCCTGAACTGTTTGAGATGAATCAAGGATAGACCTGTTTATAGAGGCATTGGCGATTTCGGTCAGTTCTTTACTCTTTAAACTTATTTTCTCTGAGGAATCCGATAGCGATAATTCAATATCGGAAAGGCCTGAGAATGCCGCCGAGTGAACGGTTTTAATCAGAATATGGGATTGGGTTGTTGATGGAAGTTGAACCTTAACTTTATAATCAAGCGGGTATATCCAGCTAAACCATGCATTATATTGCGTAATGAACTTACGTTTGGATGTTAACCATTTGATCAGTTCAGGAACCAGATAGGATTCACGCTGATTAACCGAGTCCAGACTCACTATACAATCGCCGTTGGCGGTAATACATCCCTGATCTACGGACAGAATGATTTTACTTTGTCTGATCGTTAGGATAAAAATAATTGTTATAAAAATTAATAAAATGCCGGAAACGATTAAAAACTTTTTCATAAGCAGATCCTCCAGTGTATGTATCATCGGTTAACTTATCAAATATTATTTTTTTATATGATTACTGCAAATGAAATTTATAATTAAATTCTAATAGTCTAACTTGCATTTCATCGTTCCATCATGTACTTTATGTACCGAAAGCAATATCATATGCAGCATGAAATTGAAACCTACATCCAGGCGCGGTATTCGATCCTGTACATGATTTCCTGGGAAGAGGACCGCATCTTAAAAACGCTGGACGCGGTGGCTGTGCAGTTGCGCAAGATGTTATTCGTCTGGAGCCATGTCAAAGGCCTTTATAATTACGTCCTGCCGGAGCAGATGGATGATTCCAAGAGCGACCCGGAGATGGTTCTGAGCCATATCGAAAAAAGCGCCGACAACGCGATGTACGTGTTGCTGGATTTTCATGCGTTCATCGAGAATGTCCGCATCAACCGTATGCTGCGCGAACTGTCCCGCCAATTGAGGAAAAGCAATAAGACCATCATTATTGTCGCCCCGACGATGCGGATTCCGCAGGAACTTTCGAAAGATATAGCGGTGCTGGATTTTGACCTGCCCACGATACCGGAATTGGCGCACACCTATGAGCAGGCGGTCAAGATACTCGAAAAGCGGCGGGATATCACGCTGAACCGTTCCGCCGAAATACGCGAAAAACTGCTTAAGGCTGCGCAGGGGCTAACCGTGGTGGAATTTGAGAACGTGCTCGCCAAATCGGTCGTACACCGCAAGGCCATTGATGAAGGCACCATCCATGATGTGCTCGAGGAAAAAAAGCAGATCATCCGCAAATCGGGCGTGCTGGAATACTTCTCGCCGGATGAAAACTTCGACCAGGTTGGCGGTCTCGATGTGCTCAAGAAATGGCTCACCAAGCGGGCCGATGCGTTCACCGACCGCGCGGAAGCGTTCGGCATCCCGGCGCCGAAAGGCCTATTGCTGGTCGGCACGCAGGGCTGCGGCAAGAGCCTCACCGCCAAGGCCGTGGCGTCGCACTGGAACCTGCCCCTGCTGAAACTCGACGTGGGCAGCGTATTCAGCGGGATTGTCGGCTCGTCGGAAGCGAACATCCGCAACGCGATCAAGCTGGCGGAATCCATCAGCCCCTGCATCCTGTGGATCGACGAAATCGAGAAGGGCTTTTCCGGCATGGCGAGTTCCAATTTCAGCGACGCCGGCACGGCCGCGCGGGTGTTCGGCACGTTCACCACCTGGCTACAGGAAAAAAAGAAAGCCGTATTCGTGATCGCCACCTCCAACGACATCACGCTGCTGCCGCCGGAAATGCTGCGTAAGGGGCGCTTCGACGAGATCTTTTTCGTGGACCTGCCTGATCCGGAAGAACGGCTCCGAATCTTCGGCATTCATTTACTCAAACGCAAACGCTCGCCCGACCGTTATGACTGCGAAAAATTGGCGCAACTCTCCGAAGGGTTCAGCGGCGCGGAAATCGAGCAGGCCGTCGTTTCGGGACTGTATGACGCGTTCGAGGCCGGACGGGAATTATCGGACGAGGATCTGATCGCCGCGATCCGGAACACCGTGCCGCTGTCGCGGGTCATGGCCGAGCAGGTGCAGGCTCTGCGCGCATGGGCGGACAAACGCGCGCTCAAAGCATCCGGCGCACGCGTACGTACCGTATCCGGGGATTTCAACCGGTTCAGTTCAAATTAATTTTTAGTTGAAACATCTATTTCTTTACCAAATATTCTTTATTGAATGAAATATCATCGGACCATCGGCATTCAGCGTTTTGCGGTTCAATATTCGATCCATCAATTTTAAGGAATTATTATGTCCCGCCTTACCATTCCCGAAGGCTATCACGCTCTGCTTAATGTGAAGACCACCGAAAAAGCGATCAAGCAGATCAAGGATTTTTTTCAACTAAACCTGGCAACGGAGTTGAACCTGACCCGTATCACGGCGCCGCTTTTCGTTAAAAAAGGCACCGGACTCAACGACGATCTGAACGGTGTGGAGCGGCCCGTCGGTTTTCCGATTAAGGATTTGAACGATACGCCCGCGGAAATCGTCCATTCCCTTGCAAAATGGAAGCGCATGATGCTCGCGGATCTCCGATTCGACAGAGGGTATGGCATTTATACCGATATGAACGCTATCCGCGCCGATGAGGAGCTCGATAATATTCATTCGATCTACGTGGATCAATGGGACTGGGAACGGGTGATAGCGGCCGAGGAACGCACCCTGGAATATCTGAAAGAAGTTGTTACGCGGATTTACAACGTGATCAAACGGACGGAATTTTATATGTATGATAATTATCATCAATTAGAGCCCATGCTGCCGGATAAAATCACGTTCATTCATTCCGAAGAATTACTGGCGCGCTATCCGGTACTTTCGCCGAAAGAGCGTGAAAATAAGATCGTAGAAGAATACGGCGCCGTGTTCATTATCGGCATTGGCCATCCGCTTGCCGACGGACAGCCCCACGACGGTCGCGCGCCGGACTATGACGATTGGATCACGCCCACTGTCAACGGTTACCGCGGCCTGAACGGCGATATCTTAATCTGGAATCCCGTCTTGCGCTGCGCCTACGAGATTTCTTCGATGGGCATTCGCGTCAGCCCCGAATCCTTAATGCAACAGCTGGCTGCCCAGAATAAACTCGAACGAACGGAATTATATTTTCACAAACGCCTGCTGAGGAATGAATACCCGCTTTCCATCGGCGGAGGCATCGGGCAATCGCGGCTATGTATGTACTTTCTGCGCAAGGCGCACATTGGCGAGATCCAGGTGAGCATCTGGCCCGACAGCATGATCGCCGAATGCCGCATGAATAATATTTTTCTATTGTAATGGCTCAAGGATTTATTTAACGTTAAATTATATACATGTATACGTATCCGCTGACGGCCGCATCCGTTTGGCAGTGTAGGTATCTTATTGCTGTAACAATCATTCAATATTGCAGACGTCGTATCACCGATTCCACTCCACCCGCCTAACACCCATTCGTTTCAATCGGTATGCGAATGACGGAAATCTTTCCCATTCTTGTCGGTCGGATCATTTTTTTGTTGGCCGCAGCGCGCTGTTTTCCATGCTGAGTACGCAGTGCATGGCCGGCCACGGACTGACTATCTATCTGTTCCTGATGCTTTACGGCCTGTTAAAAAATAGTTTCGATATTTATGATCCGAGCCATCATGGAAGCGGACATTACTATTGACGCCGTCAGCCAGATCCCGCTATGGGCCGGTAGTATTCCTGTTTATTTACGGATACTTTGTAAGGAAACGGGTGATGCAAGCGAAACCATAAAGGCCGTTTATACAACAGGGTTTCGGCCGGTCTGTGATGGCAGAACCTATTTTGTTTCTAAACAAAACGGTTTATGATAATGGCGAGTATATTTAAAAAGCGGGCCTGAAAAAAAAATTCCTTATTGAATAAAGAATCCGTCGTTGTGGTTCGGTTCCTCTGATGCCGCTTAATTCAAATCAAGGACTCACGATTTTTACCGTGTCGGTTTTGGCCTCTTCCGGTACGCTGTCTAATTGAAACACATAAGGATTACGGATGATATCGGTGTAAAAGCCTTCGAGTGTACTGATATTGATCCGTGGCAGTTCGTATTTCCGGTTATCGAATTCATCGGTGTTTGACAGTGGACATAGATACCTCCACAACTGTATGCGGTCCCAAAAGTCATTAAATTGCACGATTTCCTCCACCTCGGTGAAAGCCGCTTTAACGTAAAAATCATGGTTCCGGTAATGGAAGCCTTTTCGTAAAAATTTTTCATCGTCAATCCGGGCGCCGTAGGGATAGGACAAATACATCGTATCCTGACCTGTGTATTCAAAAACCTCGGCAATCTCCCGTATCATAATGGTGCGGGTTTGCAAATCCAGACGCTTGTGATGCGCGGAATGATTGCCAACGGTCATGCCCCGGCTTTTCAGCCAAGCCAATTTACGTTCCGAATCGTTGCCGAATGGCCGGCTGCCGCCGTTGTTGATGTTGATAAAAAAAGCCGCCCGAGGGTCGTGAAAATATTTTAATACAATACCGAGCATGCAGTCCGGGTCCAGCGTACTGTCGTTGAGCAGGCGTACCTGACTGGCGTGACCGTCGTCGAAATGGATGCAGAAAAGTTTTTTACCCGCGCATTCTTTTCGGAAAGTGTTGCTCATGATTTCATCCAAACTGACCGGATAAAAATTGCTATCCTTCAGCGTTTGCATGATGGCCGAAAAATCTCTGCTGCTGAAACGGTAAGTGCCGTTTGTATATTGGCCCAAACGGTGAAAAACCAGTATGGGTATGCCTTTGCGGCTGGTGTTTTTTTACGGGGTTTATTATCGAAAAATCCGCATAACCCGACCGCAATAGCCAAAAACAGTAAGTAGGTATATAAGATTGACCGGTTATTCATACTCCATGAATCTAAATATTAAACCGTGGCATCCCGGCGAATATAACTATATAATATAGATCAGAATAATTTATAAATGCAAACCTTTTCGGCATAAAGTTCTATTACGACGCAACCGACGCGGGTTTAAATTCCGCCGCGCAGTACAACGGCAATATTGCCGTTGTACGCTGGAACACAGCATCCACGCATATTGAGAACGCTTATGGTTATCAATATGACGAATTAAATCAATTGAAATCCGCCAAATACGCCCCGTGGGACAGCAGTTGGAGCACGGATGACAAATACTCCACCAAGAACCTCGTGTACGACCTCAACGGCAACATTAAAACGATGGTGCAGAATTTTAACGGCTCCCTCGCCGACAGCTTGACTTATACGTACAAAGGCAATATATTACTTGGCGTGAACGATTTGGTGAATAATTCAATTTCCACGAACGACTTCGAGGATAACAGCGTTAAATTGAACCCGATAGAAGGCACTCCGTCTTCTTACGAATACCTCTACGACGGCAACGGCAATATGATACAGGATAAGAATAAAAACATCACCGTGACATACAACCTCATGAATACGCCCACGAAAGTGTACTTCGGCAAGGAGTATTCCATTGTGGGGATATATACGGTGAGCGGCGGTAAATTGCGTATATCCGGGAACCTTTCTCACGAACACGCAAAAAACATCTCGCCAAGGCGCAAGAGCGCAAAGAAAATGCAATATAATATTTTTGCGGCTTTGCGAGAAGAAATCTGCAATACCAGTACACGATCAATGACCATTTGGGAAATATGCGCGCCATGTTCGCCGACACTAATTCTGACGGGCAGGCCGAATCTGCTGCAGTACTCACAGCATCGGCTTAGAACATGCGTATCCGGCTTGACTTATAATAATTGATTCGTTACATTAATCGTATGCGAAGCGTGTTAAAAAATAAGCGAGTTTATGTGGATACATCCGTTTTTGGCGGCGTGTTTGACCCGGAGTTTGAACGCGCCAGTAAAGCATTTTTTGATCAAGCGCGCCATGGAAGATTTATTATCGTTTCATCAGTGGTCGTACAGAGCGAAATAGAACCCGCACCAGAAAATGTCAAGGATTTATTCCGTTCTTTAATACCGTATACCGAATCAGTGAGAATCAGCGATGAGGCTTTAAAATTACGATCGGCATACATTCGGGCCGGGATTGTTTCAGAAAAGTATACAAATGACGCTTTGCATGTCGCTATCGCTACAGTCTGCGAGTGTCCAATTATCGTCAGTTGGAATTTTCGCCACATTGTGCATCATGATAAAATTCCGCTATATAACGCGGTCAATATCATACAGGGATATCATACCATCAGCATCAACACACCCGCGGAGGTGATATATTATGAAGAAGACATTTGACTGCGTTGAAATGAAACGCAAAGCCCAGGAAATCATTTACGAAGAGATTAAAAATATGACCATCGAGGAAGAGTTAAAATACTGGCAAGAACAGGAAAAACGTTTTTATAAAGATGCGGGTCCGTTGAAGCATCCATCAGCGCAAACTTCTGAATCGGTTTAGCGATCGCTAAAAAATCAACGAAATAAAATATACCTGTTTATATCAAGTTGGATGAGGATTTCGAGGACAACGGCAGTCATTACAGCAGTTCGAATCACGAATACCTCTACGACGGCAACGGCAACATGATACGCGATAAAAACAAAGGCATTGGCAGCATCAAATAAAATTACATGAATCTGCCTGAAAAAATATATTTCTCCGGTAACAAGCGTATAGAATGGATATACTCCGTCAGCGGCGCCAAGCTGTGCAAGACCGTTTACACCAACGGTGCGGTGAAGTTGACACAGGATTACGTTTCCGGGTGTTTCTTTTGACATTGCATAGATTCAGGCGTATAAGATTTAATATCAGGTAACCTCATGCGGCCTTAGGGAGTCTGCAGGTATTTTTTGTGATATAATTTTTAAATATAGGACCGGTAAACGGAAAATGAATCACTAAGCCTTTTTAATCCAAACCGAAGCCGGTTAAAAAAACAAACAGACACTTTCCGAAAAATTATGGATAGCCTATCCGTAGAAGATTAAAAATCGGTTTAGTATAAATTTTTATGGGATGCAGGTCATAGAAAAAGTTTTTTATGATTTGGAAATTGTGGAACGGCTGATAGGATTTTGTATTTATCTTTTGAATTTTACTTTTTTTATAGGGCTGGAACATGTTCCCGCTTTCAAAGCAGCGACATGTCGGCGTCATTCAATAGCCAAACGCTAAAACGGAAACTGACAATGAGCGACTTAGTTCATTACATAAAAACTTTTTTCCAAAGTTGATAAAGTATTCCGGATTTTTTCGGGGTGTTTCCGGTTTAAAAAAATCAAAAAATTGATATTGACGAAAAAATTATTTAATCTTATCGCATGCATAATTTTCAATCACAAATTCAGGAGTTCTTTTATGAAAATTCTGTTAACGGCCGTGTGCGGCCTTATGATCGTCGTGGCTTGTAAAACCAAGACCGAGCCGGCGCCGGGCGCCCGAAAAGAAGGTTATGACATGAAAACACTTCTAAATCAGTTTGTCTGGACCGATATCAAAGTCAGCATGGATCACCTGTCCGCAAAGGAAAAAGAAATGGTGAAACTGCTCGTGAAGGCCGGGCAATATGCGGATGAAATATTCTGGAAACAGACCGCGCGGGACGCGATTGCCGTGCGGGAGGAACTGAAGAAGAAGAACGATCCGGATTCCAGGGATATCCTCCGGTACGTGATGATATCCTATGGTCCGTATGACCGGTTTACGGAAAAACGCTTTTACGGCCAGGGGCCCGAGGAACGCCCTAAGGCCGGCACATTTTATCCGGAGGATATGACCAAAGAAGAATTTGAAAAATACATCCAAGACTATCCAAACGAGGAAAAAGCCCTGACGGATCTGTACACCGTCGTTGTGCGCGACGGGAAAAAACTGAAAGCGGTTCCGTATCACGAGTATTATAAAACTGAAATAGAGGCCATGAGCGATTTGTTGCTTAAGGCCGCAGACCTTGCCGATAATTCTTCGCTGAAGAAATATCTTACACTCCGCGCTAAGGCCTTACAGACCGGGGATTATCTTGAATCGGATGCGGCCTGGGTGCAGTTGAAAGATCACAACGTTGACGTGGTCATAGGGCCGATTGAGAATTATGAGGACGGATTGTTCAATTACAAAGCGGCTTTTGAAGCGATGGTGATGGTTAAAGATCCCGAAGGCACGAAGGAGTTGCAAACCTTCAAGTCGCACATCAACGCGCTGGAGCAGAACCTGCCGCAGAAGAAAGCCTACATCCGTCCGAAAGTCGAGGCCGACAATGTCCTTGAGATCGTCAATGTCGTCTATTTCGGCGGGGACTGCCAGTCGGGCGTGAAAACCATCGCCGCCTCGCTGCCGAACGATCCGAGGGTGACGGACTCGCTGGGCAGTAAAAAACAGATGTTCAAGAATCTGATGGAGGCGAAATTCAACCAGATTGTTCTACCCATTACGGAAAAGCTCATCGCGAAGGAATACGTGAAATACGCCGATCCGCACTCGTTCACGACTTTCGTGACGCTGCATGAGGTGTCCCACACTCTCGGCCGCAGTTACGTGTACGGTAACGATAAACTGGAAGTCCGCAAAGCCATGAAGGAACTGCATTCCGCGATTGAGGAAACCAAGGCGGACATACTGAGCGTTTACAACATGGAATATTTCAAGCGGCAGAAGCTGTACGACGACGAGGCCATGAAGAAGCATTATGTAACGTATCTGGCCGGATTGTTTCGTTCTATCCGATTCGGCGCCGAAGAAGCGCACGGCAAGGCGAACATCGCGCAGATGGTGTTCCTGAAAGAGCAGGGCGCGCTGGGCCGTAACGCCGAAGGGCTCTGGACAGTGAATTTTGAGAAATTCCATCCGGCCGTGACCCTCCTTGCCAAGACAATTCTTGAATTCCAGTCTGAGGGCAATTACGCAGGGGCTAAGGCTTTCTTGGAAAAATACGGCAAGCTGACCGACGATGTCCGGAACGATATCGACAAACTCAAAGATATTCCGCGGGATATCGATACGCATTATGATATTATCCAAGAATTGTAATGGCTATGAAACCAACAAACAGGAGGGCGGGTGCGACTGGCCCTCCTATGGCGTTTGTGAGGATTTTTTCCGGTACTTTGTAACTTTCGGGAGAAACACAAATCATGATTTCTGTCGCTGAATTTATCCAAATGATGCAGGCGTCCATCGCTTCGGTGGCGATGATTTCCGGCGTCGGCCTGTTGCTGCTGTCGATGACCAACCGGTACGGACGCACGATTGACCGTTTGCACGCGCTGATTAAAGAAGCTTCCACGGCCACGGAGTCATCGGTCAAGACCAAATTAGTCTTCCAGATTAAAATCATGTACGAACGTTGCCGGCTGATCCGTACGGCTGTGGTGCTGGCCGCCAGCAGCATTTTCTTTGTGGCGCTGACTATTTTTCTGATATTCGTCAGCCAGCTTCTGGCAGTGAATCCGGGCATGGTTACCGTGGCCGCGTTCGCTCTCAGCCTAATCAGCTTAGTAGTATCGCTGGTCTTTATGATCAAAGACCTCACCATGTCGCTGAAGGCCGTGGAGTCGGAAATCAGGGACTGGGCATGATACGATGAAACAAATCCGACGGCCATCCGTAGAACAGGTGCAGAACCCCAAATCACTTTCAACGAAAACATAAACGAAAGCAGGTCCCATGAAACTCCGATTATTTTTATGTCAATTGCTGGTCATGAGCAACTCCGTTCTCTGGGCGCAGAGCAAGGAAATTACGCCCGGCGAAAACCTGATTCTTGACGGCGTTCCCAAAATACCCGCTTCGATTGTCGATGAAGTGGGCATGTACAGCGAATTCCGCAGCGCGGGTTTTTCCGGATGGCATCCGTTAAAACGGGAAATGCTGATTATCACGCGGTTTGCCGATATTCCGCAGGTGCATCTGGTGAAAAGTCCCGGAGGCGCCCGCACGCAGTTGACGTTTTTTAAAGAACGCGTCGGCGGCGTTTCCTTTCAGCCAACCCGCGGCGATTATTTTATTTTCAGCAAAGACATCGGCGGCAACGAAAACTTCCAGAAATACCGTTACGATTTTGCGACCGGCAAAGTGACGTTGCTCACAGACGGCGTCTCACGCAATACCGGCGGGACGTGGTCCAATAAAGGCGACCGGATTGCCTATCAGTCCAACCGGCGTAACGGCAAGGATGTCGATGTATATATCATGAACCCCGCGGATCCTTCAACGGATAAGCGGGTGGCCGAACTGTCCGGCGGGGGCTGGGGCGTTCTGGACTGGTCGCCGGATGACCGGAAACTGCTCCTCGTAGAAGGTGTTTCCGTCAATGAAAGCTACGTTTGGGAATTAGATATAGCTACCGGAGCCCAAACGCTGATTACGCCTAAAGACAGTATGGAAAAAACCGCTTACGGAACGGCATTCTACAGCAAAGACGGCCGAGGCATTTTTTTAACGACGGATAAGGAGTCCGAGTTTCAGCGACTGGCTTTTATGGATTTGACTACCCGGAATATTAAATATTTGACCACCCGCATATCATGGGACGTCAGTGAAATCAGCGTCAACCGGGATCGCAGTAAAATCGCCTTTACGACGAACGAAGACGGACTGAGCGTGCTCCGGATTATGGATTTGTCCAATTATAAAGAAAAAGTTTTTGATAAGTTGCCCGTGGGCTATATCGGCGGTCTGGAGTGGAGTTACGACGGCAAAGAGCTCGGGATGACGCTGAACAGCGCGAAATATCCCAGCGATGTATATTCCATGAAGGTGAGCAATGGCCAACTGGAGCGATGGACATTCAGCGAAACGGCAGGACTGAATACGGAGACTTTTTCCGAAGCGAAGCTGGTGCGGTGGAAATCCTTCGACGGCCGCATGATTTCGGGATTCCTGTTCATGCCGCCCGCGAAATTCACCGGCAAGCGCCCTGTAATTGTCGATATTCACGGCGGACCGGAAGCGCAATCCCGGCCGTTATTCCTCGGGCGGGATAATTACTTCCTGAACGAACTGGGCGTCGCGATCATCAAACCGAATATCCGCGGTTCGACCGGTTACGGCAAGACGTTCATGAAATTAGACAACGGCTTTCTGCGCGAGGATTCTTACAAAGATATCCACGCGTTGTTTGACTGGATTCAGGCACAGCCCGAACTGGACGCGGATCGCATCATGATAACCGGCGGCAGTTACGGCGGCCACATGACGCTGGCGCTGTCCACGTATTATCCGGACCGCATCCGCTGTGCCGTGAGCCTGGTCGGCATGTCCAATCTGGTGACATTTCTTGAAAACACCTCCGGTTACCGGCAGGACCTACGGCGTGTGGAATACGGCGATGAACGCGATGAAAAAATGCGCGCATTTCTTTTGAGAATCGCTCCGCTGAACAACGCGGATAAAATCAAAAAGCCGCTCTTCATCATTCAGGGCGCCAACGATCCCCGCGTGCCGGTGAGTGAAGCCGAACAGATGCTGAATACGCTCAAGAAAAATCAAACGCCGGTATGGTATCTCGTCGCCAAGGATGAAGGTCACGGCTTTGCCAAGAAAAAGAACGTCGATTTCCAGTTTTATGCAACGATTCTCTTTGTGAAAGAATTTTTACTGAAGTAAGCATCTTCATCTATAACAACAAAGTAACGGCTGACGCGATGGCTTCGTGTTGGCCATTACGGGAGGTATGTATGGGATATGAATTTGGTTATCTGCTGAACAGTCTGGTGGTCTATCTGCCGCTGCTGATTTTGTGGGGTATCGGTCTTATCATGGCCATCTCCAACAGGGATAAAAACCCGAAAGCGTCCATGCTGCTGATGGCGGCTATGGTCATACTGATCCTCGAAGTTTTTATCAGTCTGGGGTTCAGTATTTTCATTCCGAAAATTGTCATGAGTTCCGGCTTGGGTTACGGGAGCATCGGATGGATATATACCCTACGCTCTTTTTTGACGGTAGCGTTGTCTATTGTCGCCTGGATACTTGTTTACACGGTGCTGTTCGGAAAATACGGTCCGTTCCGCAATACGCCGCAGCCGTAATATTTTAATATTTTAAAAAAAAGGAATTTCTATGCCTTGGCTGGTTTTAATTTCACTGATAATATTTTCCACGCTGCATGGCGGCATTTATGCCCAAACCGGAAAAACCGATAAAGATACCACGGACCGGCTGGTGTCCAAAACATTTACCGGATTAAAATTCCGCTCGCTCGGTCCCGGTTTGCTGTCGGGCCGCATCAGTGATCTGGCGGTGCACCCGAAAAATAAAAATATTTTTTATGTAGCGGTTGCATCGGGAGGGGTTTGGAAAACCACCAACGCCGGAATTTCATTTTTTCCAGTATTTGACACGCAAAGTTCGTTTTCCATCGGCTGTGTGGCCATGGATCCGGAAAATCCATCGGTCGTTTGGGTCGGAAGCGGCGAGAATAACAGCCAGCGCAGTGTATCCTATGGCGACGGAATTTATAAATCCATCGACGGCGGCAAAAACTGGAAAAACATGGGTCTGAAAAAATCCGAACACATCGGCAAAATTATCATTGATCCGAAGAATTCCCGCACGGTATATGTTGCGGCGCAGGGACCTTTGTGGGGACCGGGGGGTGACCGTGGTTTATACAAGACCACCGATGGCGGGAATTCCTGGGAACTCATACTGAAAATCAGCGAAAATACCGGCGTGACGGACGTTGCGATGGATCCGCGCGACAATAATGTGCTGTATGCCGCCTCCTACCAGCGCCGCCGCCACGTGTGGACGCTGATCAACGGCGGACCGGAAGGCGGCATTCATAAAACCACGGATGCCGGTAAAACGTGGTTCAAGCTTACGGAAGGCCTGCCGTCGGGTGATATCGGACGCATCGGACTGGCGGTGGCGCCGGCCGATCCGGACATCGTCTATGCCATTATCGAAGCGGCCGATGGCGGCGGATTTTACCGATCCGTCGACCGCGGGGCGACATGGGAAAAACGCGGCGACCTGAAATCCGCCAGCGCGCAGTATTATTCCGAGATCGTCTGCGATCCGTATCGTCCTGACCGCGTGTACAATCTGGATACGTATCTTAAAGTCACTGACGACGGCGGCAAAACCTTTACGAATCTGGGCAATAAATACCGCCACGTGGACGATCATGCTTTGTGGATTGATCCGGACAACACCGACCACCTGCTCATCGGCGGTGACGGCGGCCTCTATGAAACGTACGACCGTGGCGCGACGTTCCGCCATTTCGACAACCTGCCGGTGGTGCAGTTTTACCGCGTCGGTATCGACAACGCAGAACCGTTTTATTATGTTTACGGCGGCACGCAGGATAACAGCACGTGGGGCGGGCCTTCGCGGACCACCAGCACCGGCGGAATTACCAACGAAGACTGGTACCAGGTGGTCGGCGGCGACGGATATAAAGTCCAAGTGGATCCCACGGATCCCAATATCGTGTATGGTGAGGCGCAGTACGGGTATCTGGTACGGTTTGATCGCAAAAGCGGCGAGCAGGTGCTGATTCAGCCCCAACCGCCGAAGGGCGAGGCCTATCGCTGGAACTGGGATACGCCGTTGCTTCTGAGTCCGCATGCGCCCACGCGCCTGTACTATGCCGCCAATAAACTCTTCCGCAGCGACGACCGCGGCGATTCATGGAAAACCATCAGTGGCGATTTGACGCGCCAGATTGACCGGAATACCTTACCGGTGATGGGAAAGGTCTGGAGTGTGGACGCCGTTTCCAAGAACGCTTCCACGTCGTTCTATGGCAATATCGTTTCCCTTTCCGAATCGCCGAAAAAAGAAAATCTTATTTATGTCGGTACGGATGACGGTCTGATTCAGGTTACCGAAGACGCGCAAACCTGGCGAAAGATTGATAAATTCACCGGCGTTCCCGAGATGACGTACGTCAGCGATGTGTTCGCTTCGCAGCATGACGAAAATGTAGTTTACGCCGCGTTCGACAATCACAAGAACGCTGACTTCAGACCGTATATTCTTAAGAGCGCGGATAAAGGAAAGACGTGGACGTCTATCCGCGGCAATCTGCCGGATAACGGCGCCGTTTACACGATAACCGAAGATTGCGTCAATCCCGACTTACTGTTCTGCGGAACGGAATTCGGATTGTATTTTACGGTGGACGGCGGTAAAAAGTGGATTCCGCTGAAGGGCGATTTGCCGGTTATCGCGGTGCGTGATCTGGAAATCCAGAAACGCGAGAACGATCTGATAGTAGGCACCTTCGGACGCGGCATATATATACTCGATGATTATTCCTGCCTCCGTGATATCAGCAAACAATTGCTGGACACCAAAGAAGCGCACCTGTTTCCCGTCAAAGATGCGCTGATGTATATGCCCGACTATTCCCGTCAGAAGGAGGATCTGGGTGAATCGTTTTACCGGGCGAAAAATCCGGAATTCGGCGCGACCTTTACTTATTATCTGAAAGAAGATATTAAAACACAAAAAGACATCCGTCGGGAGCAGGAAAAAGAGATGGAGAAGAAAAAACAAACGCTGACGTACCCGTCCTGGAATGCCTTACGCGCCGAAGATGACGAACAGGGTCCGTATCTGATGTTTACCATTACCGACGCGTTTGGTCACATCGTACGCCGGCTGACCGCGCCGGCCCAATCGGGCGTCAACCGCATCACATGGGACCTCCGTTATCCGGATGCGGCACCTGTTAACGATAAGTCGGATGTCAATAAACATACCGGCATGCCGGTGCTTCCGGGAAAATATGCTGTCACCCTCTCAAAAAATGTAAACGGAGTCATAACGGATTTAACCGGGCCTGTGGAATTTATCTGCAAGCCGCTGCACAACACCACGCTGCCAGCCAAAGACCGCAAGGCGCTGGTGGATTTTCAGCGTAAGCTCGCGCGGCTCCAGCAGGCCGTTCTTGCCGCCAATGCCGTAACGGAAGAGGTCGGCAAGCGCCTCGCGCTGGTTGAGAAGTCGGCGCTCAGCGCGGCCGGCGCCGGACATAACCTGATTGAGAAAATCCGTTCCGTTAAGCAGGATGTGGCCAACCTCCAGCGGATGCTCACCGGCGACGAGACGCTCAACAAACGCAACGAAAACCAGCCGCCGTCCGTCAACGACCGGCTGTATTTTATGATTTACGGAATTTGGGACGCCACCTCCGACGTAACTCAAACCCAGCAGCAGTCTTACCAGATTGCCGCTGAGGAATTCGCACCCGCGCTGGAGATGCTGAAAAAAATTGTGAATACGGATTTGGCAGCCATTGAAAAAGAACTTGATCGGCTCGATGCTCCCTGGACACCCGGTCGCCTGCCGGACTGGAAAGCCGAATAAATTAAGGCACGCCATAAAGTCCCCGGTACCCGACGCCGGGGATTTTTTATATAGCGGCCGAATCGTTCCGGGTTTTCTCATTAACGCGGTAGGGGATTTTTATCTCCACCACCAGGCCGCCGGTTTCGGCGTTATATAAGCGCATCGCGTGGTTATCGCCGTAATGATGCTGCAGCCGCGCGCGGGTGTTGGTCAGCCCGATGCCTTCCCGGGAACCGGCTGGTTTGGAGCGCGGCATGCCGGAACCGTTATCTGAAATCGTTATCAGTATGTGTTGATCCTGTCTGCTGGCACTAATACGAACCAGACCCTTTGTGGCATGCGGCGCTATGCCGTGCCGGATGGCGTTTTCTGCCAGTGGCTGCAGAATCAGATTCGGCACCATGGCGTTTAAGGTTTCCGGGTCTATGGTCTTCTCGACGGTCAACCGGTCCTGAAAACGAATCTTTTCAATGTCCAGGTATTTGTCAAGCAGGTTTAGTTCCTGCCGCAGCGTTACCTCCGGCGTTCCGGATTGCTCGAGGATGATGCGTAAAAGATCGCTTAAATCGGTTACCATGCGGCTGGCCAGATCCACATCGGCATAAATGTAATACGAAATGGTGTTCAGGGTGTTGAATAGAAAATGCGGATGCAGTTGCATTTTAAGCGCCCGTAATTCCGCCTCAGTCAGTTCCGACTGCAGACGTAACGACTGCGTGCGGGTTTCATGAAAACGCTTGTAATAATCAATCAGATATCCAAACGCGGCGACCGCCCAGTAAATCATGACATTCCAGTGATAATACGAAAGCGCAATATATTCAACGGACAGGAAAAACTGCTCCAGGGTCGGTTGTTCGGGAGTAAATATCAGCCATACCACGCCCTGTGAGGCAATCAGTTCCAACGCCGCTAAAGTCAGTGAAAATATAATGTGTAAAAATAAATTGATCTTCCAATGGGATTTCTCGATCGGAAATATTTCATTCAATCGAATAATCATGGGAATCAATAAAGCCCACATGATCCAGTCCGGCATCACATAAGCCATCATTTTAAGAAAACCCAGCGCTTCCGTATGAAAGGTTTGATAGCGGATATAAAATTGAATGGTTAGCAGCAGACCCACGATGGTACATACAATAAACGACATGATCCATGTGAGATACCGCAATTGCAAAAATTTTTCTTTACTAAATTTCATTGGGTTGATGCGTGGTGTCCGACATATTATAAAGGCATTTTATACATGCCGTTGGATTGAATTGACATACCAGAAAACCCATAATAAGAAATTTTGTTTTATAAAATTAACTTTTTAATCTGATAAAGTCAAACCTTTAAACCCCCGTACTATCTATAGAAAAAAATATCCGTGTAAAGCTTAATAATGATTTTTGTTTTGATTTGACCGAAAAATATCATTACTTTAAGACGCATGATAAGTATATTCACCTTTTATGTGTTGTGGATATTAATCTGTAACGAATCTAAACATCAATTTAAGGAGATCAAACCATGAAAAAAGTTATCGGGCTGTTGCTGGGCATATTGTTATCTGTAAATGCCAACCTGGTTTTTACCCAGGAATCTGAAGAAGAAAAAGGCGTCGGCATTGAAGCGTCTATAGACCTGACAAGCCGCTATATCTGGCGCGGCTTTGACCTGAACCACAAGAGTCCTACCATTCAACCCTCGGTGACGTATTCGCCGAATTTTATACCAGGGTTATCACTGAATGTGTGGTCCTGGGTCGGCGCGAACAATAAGAATAAAGGCGATGATAAGTTCGCTTTGGATGAGGCGGATATCACGCTAACCTATGAAAAAGAGTTGATTGCAGAAAAGCTTACAGGGTCATTATCCATAATAAACTATAATTATCTTTCCGATTGGGCATCGGCAGAAGGAACCAATGATAATGATTTCGAAATCAACGCCGCGCTGAACTGGGTGGCCATGGCGAATGAAAAAATGTCGATTGTGCCTTACATTGCCTATTACCGCGGGCTGGATAAAGGCGAAAAGAACGGCATTGCGGCCAATTATTTAGAGTTCGGGGCTGCCTACGCTTATCTTTTCAATGAACAGTGGAGCGTAACGCCTACGTTGAATTCGGCCTGGACGGATCAGTACGGTATTGACAAGAAAATTTCCCATGTCGCGTTCGCCTTGCCGGTCACGTATGCTTCCGGTGCGTGGAGTCTTACGCCCAGTCTGAATGTAGTGAAACCGCTGGAAGATTTAAACGGCGACAATAAAAAACTCATTCTTTGGGGCGGCGTGAACTTTACTTACGGATTCTGATATTTGTCCGATTAAAAAAGTCCGGAAGTATTCCGGACTTTTTTTTTATAAGGCAACAACGATAAAGTATATAGTGCCCCCTTCGAAACTTAATTGGCAATGATGGCGGATTTCAGTAATTGCCGGCTTTAAACGCTTTCGTGGCCACCAGTTCGATTAAAAACCCGTAGATCATACCGGCTACGGTGTACAAGAGAAAGCCGTCCAGTTGGGGCAGTATCGCCAGGGATGAGGACAATGTGACGATCAGGCCGACCATGAGTCCATGCAGCGCCCAGTGAATCCTCCATCCGCTGATGCCAAGAACAAAACCAATCAGCACGCGGTTGCCGATCGAAGCCAGCAGAAGGGGCTGGGTCATTTCCACCCGACCGCCGCTGATCATGCCGCCCACACATATGCCGGCGGCCACGAAGCCACCGATGAGGCAGATAAGATAACGTTTCATATAATACTCCTGAATAATAGGTTGTAATCTTAAATCAGGATAGGAATTTTTTTTTAAAAAGGCAATTTGCAAGTTCCATACAACTTAGCGGTCCGAGTTTCAAGGCCGGTAGGGTGTCTCGGATTCATAACCCGTGGGTTATTGCAGTAGATTCCAGATTTGTGTAACCGTAAACGTAACGGCCAGACCCATGGCAATGGGGAGGAAGGTAGCCAGCAGGGTCCATTTAAGGTTTTTGGTTTCTTTGTAGATTGTATAAATGGTTGTGGAGCAGGGATTATGCAGCAGACTGAAGAGCATCAGATTTACCGCGGTGAGCGTGGTCCAGCCGCCGGCTTTCAGGATTTCGGCGGTAATCACATCGGAATCCGTTTCAAATAATACGCCCGCGCCGTCGCCGACGCCGGCGATGCCCGCCGTGAGCACCGTCAACATGAGAATAGTGGGGAGGACAATTTCATTCGCGGGAATGGCGATGATATACGCGAGGAAAATCACGCCGTTGAGGCCGAACCACAGCGCCACCGGATCGGCTGTATGGATGAAATGTTCCGCGAGACTGACCCCGGATATTTCTACGTTTGTAACCAGCCAGATGATCATGCCGGCGGGAAAGGCGAACAGTACGGCGCGCCAGAGCACTATTGCGGTGCGGTCAATCAGCGAGGTGTAGATGGTTTGCCAGAATTTAGGCGGGCGGTAGGGCGGCAGTTCCAGGCTGAATGCGGATGGCTGGCCTCGGAGAACGGTGCGGGACAGTCCCCAGGAAACGACCAGACTCAGAAAAATGCCCAGCAGGGCCACCGACACCACGGCCGCCGCAGTGATGATGCCTGATAGATGCGCGGGGAAGAGCGCTCCGATGAAAATGGATGCGATAAGGATTTGTGTGGGCCACCGTCCGTTGCAGAGCGAGAAATTGTTAGTTATGATCGCGATAATCCGTTCCCGGGGACTGTCAATAATCCGCGTGGAAACTACCCCGGCAGCGTTACACCCGAAGCCCATGCTCATGGTCAGCGCCTGACGGCCGTGCGCGCCCGCACGGCGGAACAGGTTGTCCATATTAAAGGCCACACGGGGCAGGTAGCCGAAATCCTCAAACAGCGTGAAAATCGGGAAAAAGATGGCCATGGGCGGCAGCATCACGCTGGTTACCCACGCGCCCGCGAGATAACCGCCGTCAATCAGCAGGCCGGTAACCCAATCCGGTAATCCGGCTGAGACCGACAAACCGCGCAGAAACGGATGTATTGTATCCACTAAAAGTGAAGCCAGCAGGGAAGAGGGAATGTTCGCGCCTTCCACGGTGATCCAGAATACGCCGGCCAGAATCAGAAACATGATAGGAAATCCCGTCCACCGTCCTGTAACAATACGGTCCAGCTTCTGATCCCAGTTTAGGTGACGTTTGGAACCTTCGTACCGAACCGCACGCGCGCTGATCCGTGCAGCATCGCTGTAAATCGATTCCATCAGATCATCGTGGAATGTATCGCCGACCTCCCATCGAAGTTGATTGGCTGTTTCAATAATAGATTCCCTGTTCGGCGAAGGGTTCATGATTCCTTTGAAATGGAGTTTGTCATAACGGGTTCGTTATTCATTAATGCGTTCAGCGATCCGCTGCGGACGGCGTCAATTATCTGTTGATCGCCCTCGAGCAGGCGCAAGGCCACCCAGCGGGCATTGGGCAGGCCGGGGAATTCGCGCACAAGGTCTTCCGTCAGACGCCGGACGGCCTGTTGCAGTTTCGGCGAGCCGCCGGTCAATCGATAGGGTTTGCAGGACACGGTGCCGGTAGCGACCTGATGCACGGCCTCGAGCAGTTCGGGGATGCCCAGTCCCCGGCGCGCGCTGGCGGCGACGACCGGCACACCCAGATCGCGGGCCAGCGCACGGTCGTCGATAATGATTTGATGCCTTCGGGCTTCGTCCATCAGATTCACGCATACCACGGCGCGATCGGTGATTTCCAGGACCTGAAGAACCAAATTCAAGTTACGTTCGATACGCGTGGCGTCCATCACGATTATGGTGACATCCGGCCGGCCAAACAAGATAAAATTGCGCGCGACTTCCTCATCGGCGCTCGTAGAAAGTAAGGAATAGGTGCCGGGCAGGTCCACCAGCTTAAAGCGCGCGTTTTTATAAGCGAAACCGCCTTCGGCCCGGGTTACTGTCTTGCCCGGCCAGTTGCCGGTATGCTGACGCATGCCCGTGAGACGGTTAAATACCGTGCTTTTACCCGTGTTCGGATTCCCGGCCAGCGCGACAACAAAATCGAAATCCGTCATCGAAATGCCCAACCGGGTCAGATTTCCGGCATGATGCGCCGGGCAGTGTGCGCAGGCGTTGATTGGGGTTTTAGGCATAAGTTTCTGTTTTCACCGGTTGAACGAAGATCTGTCGGGCCTGATGTTTACGAAGAGCAATGAGTGCGCCGCGCACCAGATAGGCCGTGGGGTCACCGCTGAAGCTTTCCATTTCCGCGCGGATAACGGATCCCGGCACGATACCGAGGTCCATCAACCGGCGCCGCTGCTGGCCGTGACAGGCGCCCGAAAGCATTACCACGCGGCCTTCCTCGCCGGGTTTAAGATCTGCGAGAGTCATTATCTTTCCGGTGATGCGTTCCTCGTCCGAGAGAATCCGCACACGAATGTTTGCCGCCAGCGCCGGCGCCAGCGAGGTCTCTTCCCCGTTGACGACCAATCGTATTTTTGAAGCATCCGTTTCGCTCACCATAACCTGAACGCCGGGAAACAGGCCCTGTGCCGTGCACTGCGCATAAAAGGCAGCCGGCTCATCTTCAATATGAAGCACTCGGGCTACATCGCCCGGCGCTAAACGGCTTAACGGCTGGCCGTCCTGAAACGGCAATTCGCCGTTCGCCGTGGGTATCGGGTCCCCATGCGGGTCATATCCCGGATTGCCCATCTGTTCCGCCAGACGGTTCGCCTCCTCAAGAGTCAGTGAATGTTCCTTTCGGTGTGCCCTTTTGTGCCACTCCTCTTCAGGAAAACTCGTTTCATCGGCAAGATATTTTTCCCATAACCGATGTATCCGGATAATCCGCAACGCGTAAGAACGGCCCTCAGGCGTCAGACGTATCGTGCCGTCGATTAAGGACACTAAGTGCGAGTTAATAAGCCGACCGGTTAACTCATTGTATTCCGCTTCCGATATTCCTAAAAAAGCGGAAATGCCTGCCGGGACACAGGCCGTTTTCTCATATTCGCAATTGAAAATGTACTTTAAAGCATCCTCAGTAAGTTCTTTCTTCCTTTCCCTACGGAAGTATCTCAAACGCGCTATTAACCCGTACCTGGGCGTTATAATCAGTAAAATTATTACCAGGGATAGCAGAGATATTATTATTGATGTATCCAAAGTGCTGCTCATATCGCTTTTTTTAACGCTTTTAGCCGATTAATGTTCCCCGGAAAAGTTCCTAATCAAAAATCCGGAATATAACAGGCTCGGGCAATTTACTAAAAAAAGTCAACAAAGAAATAAAAAAAATTGCATAAAACACAAATAAGGACATCAATATCTGTATATAGGACCTAACAATAAAATCAGCTTGACTTCAATATTAAAAATTAATAACATAAACCGTTTTGATGTGATGAGTAAGACAGCAGTACTAATTGTTATTTTTTGACTATTTCAAGGCGTGCGTGTACCAATAAAAAGGTCAGTGTGTCTATTATTAATCACCCGTTTCTGAGGTTGAATATGAATGATAAAAGTTCTTTATTAAAAACCGTATTATTCCCGGCCGTTCTGACTATGGTCTTTGCCTGTCAGGTCAGCGCGCAGAAATCGCTTGAAAATCTGGAGCAGGAGTATCAGCGTACGGTACAGGGTTATATTCAGGAACTTCAGAACAATTTTGCGATGCGATATATATCCGGCGAACAGTTTCTGATTGATCAGGTAAGCATTATTTCTGACGAATACAGCATCCGTAAGAGCAAAGGCCTGATACGAGGGGGGCTGACCAATACTTCCGGAAGTTTCAGGCTTTCCGACAGTCTGCACAGCAAGCTGAAAAATATTTTAACAAACCTTTCCAATCTGCAGCGGTTCCGCAAGCTGGTTACCGGCGAACAGATGGACGAACAGACTTTGAAAGCGCTTCAGGAAGATTTTGAAAAAACCTACGCCAAGGAATTTGAAATAGCCCGCCGCCGCGTCATGAATTTTCGTGATGAGCTTCTGAGCTCCGGCAATGCCACCGATAACCGCCGGCTGTTCCAGAATCAGTTGGAAGCGGCCTTTAAACGGTTTCTGAAACAGGATTTCGAATGTTCGATTTTGGAATTCAACGATGTTATGAATACCTACCGATCCACGTACAAAGATTGGGATGACGTACTGTATTATTTTGGCGAGTCATATTTTAATATCGGCGACGTGAACAACGCGGAAACACAGTATGCCAGGATACTAAGCGATTACCCCGGTTCCAAATTTACCGAACGCGCTTTATACAAGCTGATTACGTTATCGCACGTACGTACCGACCGCCTTAAAATGAGCCGTTACCTTCCGGAATTTGAAAAGCGCGTGACCCGTCATTCCAAAAACAGTCAGAAATACGATCAGATGCTGATGATGGGCGGGCTGACCTATTTTGAGACTTCCGATTATATGCGCGCCATCGAAACGCTGACCAAGATTAGCGCCAGTTCCGCGTATTATTCCTCCGCTTTGTACCTGCTGGGCCATTGCTATGCCAACCGGGAAGATTATGCCAAAGCCATGGAAGCTTTCCAGAAGGTGGAAGATCTGAAAACGGTCAAAAAATCTCTGAGCCTCGAACTCAACAAACAGCTGATAGAACTGGCGCGGCTCAAGATGGCGTTTATCCATTTTGAACTGTCTACCTATGGCCAGAAATTTAAGAATGTACAGCCGCTGATCAGCCGAATTTCCGAGCAAAGCGAGTATTACCCGCTGGCGCTTCTGACCGCCTCATGGGCGGCGTTCAAAGACAACAGCATTGACACCGCGCGGATGTATGTGGATTCGCTGATACGCACTTTTCCGCAGTCCGAGTATATTTTCGAAGCGAAGACGCTTCTGGGTAATATTGACGTTCTGGATCCGCGCCTGACCGACCGGGACCGTGAACTGGCGGCGATTGAGTCTTACAATTATGTGGCGCAGGCCATGGAAGCCCGTTATCTTGCGGACGAATTTATCGAAGAACGCGATTCGACGCTGCAGATACTGAATGACCTGGTGGACATACGCCGCACGGCTGCCCTCCGCAACGACAGCGCCGGCTTTGTGCGGTATGACGCCATGTACCAGTTATTGGAAATGGCGCTGACCCAGAACGGCTTTTCGATGGCCGCCAACGATAACCCACGCCAGGCCTATATGTATCATCAATTGTCGGAACTGATCAGCCAGCTGCGCATCGTTCAGGGCAAGCTCAAAGATGCCGAGGATGCCAAGGATGTTTTACTGATGCGTTCATTGAACAAACAAATTGTTAAAATCGTCAATAAAATCGAAAACCTGGGATTGGAACAATTTTCGACGTATAGTATTGCCGGCGCAGATAGCGGCGTCATCGCGAAAAGAGACCGAACGATCAAAGATATTCAGCAGCGGCTGACGTGGGATAAATTTAAATATGAAAACCAGATTGCCGAGACCGAGCGCCTGATCCGCGAAGCCCAGCAGGCTAACCGCCAGGAAGATTTACCCGTTCTTCAGCGTCAGCTCAAAGCCCAGCAGGATTCCATGACGGTGGTGCTGGAACGTGAACGGATCTTAAACTCTATTGACCTTATGAATGCCGATCTGATACAAGATAAATATCTCAGTCAGGCGCTGAGCGACGTGATGGGCAGCGATTTTTCCAAGCTTACAATTGATAATTATTCGTCCATAGAATTGCAGGCCTATTTTACCCAGCACCGCCTGGCGCGCCTCAACAGCGAAATTGAGGCCCGGACTAAACGCCTGAATATCATGCGCGAGAAAGTCGGCCGCGAGAAAGAACAGGTGCTGATGCAGCTTAATTCCGTTGACGAGCTGATGAAAATCGCCGAAGAACAGAAACGCACCGAATCCCTTATCCGGCTGGCCGATCACAAAAACCGACTGACGGAAATCTATTACCGGATCTGTGATTATGAACTCATCCTCGGCACCCAGCCGCAAATGGAAACCTATGCCGACCTGAATCTCTGGGGCGATTTTGCCATTTATGGCCGCAATAATATCACATACGTGATTAACACCTCAAAAACCGAGAATATCCACGAACTGGCTCGTGCGATTGACCAAATTGATAAAGTGCTGATCGGACGGCGGAAAAATTACGAAAGCCGCATCGCCAAGCTCGAAGAGGAAATACGGCTTAAGGAGCAGGAAATCCGCGACAAGGAACTCCGGGAAATGCGTTCGTCACAGCGGACCTTCTTTGAGACCGAGTATTTCCAGGCCAAGGAAACCGAACAGCCCGAAGATGATCCGTTTGAGTACAAGGACATCATTCCCGAAGTGATTGTCGTAAAAGATACGCTGGAAGGAAAGACGAAGAAGAAAAAAGAAGAAGTGCTTGATGAACTGCAGGATACGACTTCTGCCGGCGTGGATTACCTGTCGGGCGATTCAGCCGCTACAAGCACGGATTCAGCGGGTGCCGTCAAAGAAGTAGGAACCGATGGCGGTAAAGAAACCAAAGAAACGGATACCACTACCACCGGCTCCGAAGGCGGAACCGCCGGCGATTCCACATCGGTTGATGAAAACGAAGAAGCGCCCGGAGCCACGCTGTATGAAACCGACTCCTTCAGAAGTCGCCCGGATTATTATACAGAAGGTCTGCCGTACCGCCAGACTTACGGCCTTCGCGAAAAAGAAATTTACATTATGTTTATACGAAAAAAAGCCTGCTAAAGGACCAATATGCGTCTTAATACAACTAACTTATTGGGATTGCTTATGAAAATAAAGAAATATGGGATCTGTCTGTTGCTGGCCGCGTGGTGGTTCGGCGGTACGTGGACTGCGCTGACCGCCCAGCAAATCCCGGGAAATTCAGCCGATACATCCGCTCTGGAAACGATTTCCAGCGAGGATCTGCTCCAGCTCAAGGAAGAACTGGAACTAAAGAAAAACCGGCTGGAAATAGAACGCCTGGACTTGCTGGACAAAGGATTGAAACAGAGTAAGGAATATCTGGAAAAGCATGACCGGAGTTCCGGTACCACTGCCCTGGTGCTGCTCCAACGGGCCGAGTATCTGTTTACAGTACTGGACGACCAGTTTGCCATTATGGTGGATTCCGTATTCCAGGAAAACGACCGGCGGCTGAAGAAATTTGACCAGGAGCGGGAAACCAAACGTGCGGAACTGGTCGCTCAGGGAAAAGATGAAAAACAAATCGAGGAGATTTTATCTCAAATGCAGCAGCCCCCGTTGCTTCAGGATCCCGAGAAAGATTATTCGGAAATACTGTCCACCTATCAGCAGTTAGTGGACAATTTTCCCGAAAGCCAGTATGTCGTCGATGCGATGTATAATATTGCATTCATTAAGGAGCAGGAAGGCAAGCAACTTCGGAGCCGCGAACTGAATTCGGAAGAATCGGACGGACGCTGGGCCCGTGAAGGCGACCGTCGCCAGAAGGAAGCGCTTAAATATTATGAAGACTTAGCCCGCCGGTTCCCCGACAGTAAATACGCCGCCGAATCCTACAACCGCATCGGAGCGTATTATTTCGCCAAAGGCGGCGAGGAAGAACTCAATAAGGCCATCAAGAATTTCAGTAAGGTGCTCGATTATCCCAATTCGGCGCGTTTTCAGGAAGCGGTATATCAGCTGGCTTGGACACATTACCGTTTGGGCAATTATCCACAGGCCATCAGCTACTTCACCTATCTGGTGGATGATGTGGATTCTTCGAAGCATTATAATGTCGGCGCGCAGGAACTGGACGTGGAGGCCATCACCTACATTGGCATCAGCTTTAACCGCTGGGCCGAACAAATAGACCTGGCTCAGGGTACCAACGAAGGCGGCTACCGGCTTATCCGATCCTATATTGATGAGGCGAAACTCAACGACAAACGCTACGCGCCGGATATCATGTGGGCGCTGGGCGAATCCTATTTTATGGAACAAAAGGACACTCTGGCCACTTATGCTTACAATGAACTGCTGAAAAGTTTCCCGATGTACTGGCGCGCGCCGGACAGTGAAAAGCGTATTATCGACATTTACGAGCGCCTGCTGGGAGCAGCGACAGACGTAAACAAGAAAAAAATGCTCCGCGACAGCATGATCGTTCATCGGTTCAAACTTTACGAGGCCTATAAACCTAACAGCCCCTGGTCGCTGGCCCAGAAAGATGTCGAACGCGTGCGGCTGGGCAATAAAATGGCGCGCGACGTATTGGTGGACAACATTCTGTATTACTACGATGAAGCGGCCATTACCATGGACATTAATAATTACAAAATCGCAATGGATTACAGCGCCCAGTTCATCAGTTATTTCCCGGTGGATACGCTGGCGTATTTTTTCCATTACAATTTGGCTCAAATTCAATATGTTTATTTCGGCCTGCTGGATTCCGCCTATGAAAACTATGTCAAAGTGGCGACGACGTATCCCTTTGATTTGTACCGATATAAATCAGCTGTCAACGCCTATGTGATTGCCGATTCCCTATATCGGAAAGCGCCCTATAAAAAACCGGCCAACGTGCCGAGCGACAGCATTATACCGCTGACACCCGGCGAGGAAAAACTAATCGATGCTATTGATAATTACGCCCGGCTTTTCCCGGATACCGTGCAGGAATTTCCGATGGACTCCCTGGATAAAGAAAACCCGAAACTGGGACGGCCCGGCTTTAAAACCCCGGACTTTCTTGCGCAGGCCGGTATGATTTATTATGATCATAACAATTTCCGGAGATCCAGCCAGTATTTCAATACGATTGTGACCCGTTATCAGTTCAGCGATAAGGTTAACGTATCCGAAAAATACCTGATGTACACCTATTATGACCGCAAGGATTACCGAAGCGCCGAAATCGTAGCGCGCCGCATTTATGAAAGCCCCACTTCTTCCGAAGAGCAGAAGGCCGACGCGGTGAAGACAATGTTTGTTTCTATCTTTTATCATGCGGAAAATTTCAGAGCGAAAAAAGAGCCGGCCAAGGCCGCGAGGGAATTTTACCGCGCGTTTGAAGAGGGCCGGAAGCTCCGGTATTCCAAACAGGAAGACGTCGCGATCGCGCTTTTTAACGCCGGCGACGAATATGTGAAAAGCAAGGAACTGAAACGGGCCGTGAAGACCTATGAAACCTACGCCGACACGTTCCCTGATTCCAAATACGCGCCCAACGCGCTTTATAACGTGCAGTCCCTCTATGCCGAAATGAAGGAATACGAATCCGCTTACAAACAAGCCGAACGCTTAGCGGACCGCTACCCGAATTTCTCGGAAGATGAAGGACGCATCAACGCCATGATAGTTCTGTATAACGCCGAATATTACACGGAACAAGCCGCCAATCGCGCGGACCTGGTGGACGATACCGTCAAAGCCAAAGCGATGAATTACGAAGCGATCCGCTTAAGCGAAAAATTCGTCAAACGCTATCCCAAGTCTGAGTACACAACCGAAATGGATTTCGGAATCGCCAAACTTCTGTTTAAGGTCAATGAGGAAGACCGCGCCTACCGGAAATACGAGGAGTTTGCCAAACTGTATCCTAATGACAAGCGGAATGTGGAATCCTACTACCGCATCGGCATGAATCACCTGAGCCGCAACCGCCGGAATGAGGCCATTGCCGCATTTACCGAAGCCAAGCGCAAAAGCGACGACCTGAAGCGGCAGAAGCTCGACAACAACCGCTATTTTTCTTCCGAAGCCGTGTACGAACTGGCGCGTATGAAATATGAGGATTTCGAAAAGATCCATCTTAAGTTTCCGAATGTGGAATACAAGGAAGATAAGAAACTCGCCATGGTCAAGGAGTTGATTGTTCTTTATGAATCCATCACCGACTATGCGCAGATCCGCACGTATGAAGCGGCTTATAAGCGCGGTTATGTGCGCGAGCAGTTCGGAGACGCCCTGCAGAACAAGGAGTTCAAGTTCGATAAAAAGAATATCGCCAAGCAGATCCTGGCACAGAAAGACGTGTACAAAGGTTCAGCCAACGCCTACCGCGGCGCCATTGACGAATATAACAATTCTTATAAATTTTTAGATAAGGCTCTCAATAAACTCAAGGAAGAGGAAGCGGCTATAATTGATTCAGTGAAAAAACTATATCCGAACAACAAAGATTCAGCCAATATGGCTATCCGCTGGGCCATTGAGGGGCGCACCGCGCGGGAAAAGGAATACTCTATCAAAAAGCAGAAAGAACTGGCTGTAATGTACCGCGACCTCTCACGATCCCGCATTTCCCGCATGATCTATTCCATGGCCAATTCTCAGAAACTGATTTTGGATGCCTATATCAATGCGCCGGTAGTCGCAGAATACGGAACCATTGATTATATCGCAGAAAAATTCGGAATTCTTAACACCTTAGTGGGCCCGGCGGTCAAGGAGGCCACCCTGGCGTTTGAAAAAGCGGTCAAAGAGGCGGACTCGCTTGGTTTCAATGATAAGTATACCAATGAGTCCCGGAGAAACATCGTACGCATTTCAAGCGTGATACCTACGGAACTGTCCCGCCTTTCGTTTACCGTGCTTGACCAATACCGCCTGAAGTCGGAATATTACCGCAAAATTGCCAACGCCGGTGAAAATTACGTGGATCCGGTTACTAAAAAAGGGTTTTACGACCGCGATATGTTTTATGATATTCCGGCGATTATGAACGTATTCATTACGCAGTACGCCGGGCCGTTCAGCGCGCAGGCGGTTAAGTCCTATACCAATGCCGTCCAGCAGGCAAAGGAAAAAAACATGTTTGATGAAGACGCGCGCCAAATTCTGCGTGAAGAGTTGAACTTTGCCTATGAGTTTGCGCGGCTCAACTATATCGAAGCGGATACGGCCGACTATTACAACAAGAAATATTCCGAAATATTCTTTGCCAATGAAGGCAAAGATGAATTTGCCTATTTTTCAGATGCCAGCGATACCTACAGCCAGTCGCTGGGTTTCACCCGCGAAAATGCGCGTACCGTGCTGACTGAGGCCTTCAACGCGGCGTATGACCTTGGCCTGATTACGCTGGAGCAGGATCCCGAAGGAGCCCAGGGCGAACAGATAGCCAAGACCAATGATGTATACGCCAAGCGCATCATTGCGATGCTCGGAAAATACGACGAGTATTACGCCAAACTGCTCAAACTGAAATCTTTAACCAAGACGTATGCATCGAATTATACCGACTGGCTATCGTCCAATGTATATAACGGCGTGTGGCAAACCACCGGTTTCAACGACGCCGCATGGTACCCGGCAGCGCCTCCGCCGAATACGGCTATGGTTCCTCACGAAATTCTGGACGCCAACAAAGCGTATCCGCTGTGGCTCGGGCTCGGTCAGACCTATACGCTGCCGGTGCTTCCGGAAGTTATTAAAGAGGTCATTGAGAAGAAAGCGACCGTGGATACGGCCGGGACGGGTGGTTCCGGAGCCGGCACCGATTCATCCGGCATAGGCAGCGGTGCCAACGCGGATACCTCCTCGACGACTGCTCCCAAAGATACGGCGGCAACCGAAGAAAACGTGGAGTCCTATTATGTTAACGGCGTACGCCTGTCCGGCTTTACCATGATAGCCGATACGGTCGCGCGGCGCATTTTCACGCAAGATGAAATTAAACGACAGCTGGATACCGCCAAGACCGTGTATTTCCGGTTCAAATTTGACATTCCCGGCGTGCCGCAATCCGGAAAAGTCTATGTAGCCTGCGATGGTTACTATGAATTTTATATAAACGGCGTATTCATGGGATCCACTCAGGCCGAGCCTGAAGATACCAAGGGCGATTCGCTGGAGCTTACGGAATTGTTTTCAGAAAACTTCGCTCAGGGTAAAAACGTGTTAGCCATTCTGGTCAGGGATAATGTATCCCGAAAAGAACACTACGGTATTCGGGTAGTTATGACCGTTACGGAAGTGGAAGACGCTACAGCCGAATTTGCCGAGCCGCCGTTACCCAAAGGCGACGCGCTTAAGAACGCGCTGTACCGCCGTGGTCGCGTCAGTACAACCAAATAAACCAAGGAGTATGACGATGCAGTTTTTTAAATTCTGTTTACTCACCGGAGCGCTTTTACTGGCCTTCGGAAGCCTAACCGCCCGTATTGAAGCGCAGGAAGTCAAACATCCCGATATGGAAACGTTTATCACCGAATCCGGTGATGAAATTATAGTGATTGCCGGCACACAGACACCGATTAATCCGGATCTTTACGATGTCAAAGAAGAAGAGGGGCCGAAAGGGCCTATTCTGGTTGTCTATTACCGGCCCACCGGCGAAATGGTAACCTTGTTCGGCAAGACTACCATTAAGGGCAAAGTGGAAGGTCCCGGCGTAACTCTGTTTCCGCAGCGCGTCCCGCCGCAGATTGAAAAGGTCATCGGGCAGAAGTCATACGACCGGGATATCAAACGCCGCTATTTGGAATTGATTTATTTTGACAAATTTGATTTGATGAATCCCGATAAAATTAATCTTGGGGAAATCAATGAAATTTTGAAGCGGCGAAGGAACTAAACGGTCAGGCCTTTTCATCGGAAGCTATCTTTTCCCATGCGTGTATAAGGCGCCAATCAAAAACCACTTGCATTTATTATTTTTGTTTGTATATTAATTTTATTAGATATGCTATGTGTCATATTTTGTTCTTTTTCCAATTTTGTAAATTAATTAACCTATAAATCACAGGGAATTTCTCGAACTTAACTGGAGGTCGATTCATGAAAAGAAATTTGACATTAGGGTTATTGAGCATTGCAGTAATGCTTATGGTAACCACGGTGATGAGTGGTGTTTCCGCACCGGTTTTTGCCAACCACACTGTTTCCATCTGGCAGGAAGGCGGCGCTGAGGGTGGCGAAGCTGGGGCGGCTCCGGAAGAGAAAACCGGCGTAGGTATTTTCTTCTCCAAATTCTTCAACTCGTTTAAATGGGCTGAAGACGGCAGTATGTATATGTGGCTTATCGGCTTGATGGCGGTTTTTTCCATATCCTTGATGGTCGAGCGCATGTATTTCATATATGTTCGTTCGAATGTGGACGCGCCGAAATTTATGGCTGAGATTCGTAAACTGGTTGCCGGCGGTAATCTCAAGAAAGCCATCGCCCTGTGTGAAACCGCAAAAGACAAAGCCCTGCCCTCCGTCGTGCTCGCCGGTTTGAAAAAAGCCGCTGAGAAAGAAGGCGGCCAGGTGGACTTCCGCGCTATCCAGAACGCTGTGGACGAAGGTACGCTGGAAATCATACCCAAGCTGACCGAACGTTCCGGGTTTATCGCCATGATCGCCAATGTCGCGACGCTTCTGGGTCTGATGGGTACGGTGTACGGTCTGATCCTTGCCTTCGCGGCCGTCGGTGATCCCGCCATGCCCGAAGACAAAAAAGCGCTCGTTCTGGCCGGTGGTATCTCCGCCGCTATGCAGACAACTATCTGGGGTCTGAGCGTGGCGATTCCCTCTATTGTTGTTTATACCATTATCATCGCCAAAACGTCCAAGATCATCGACGAAATGGATGAGCACATGGTGAAACTAATCAACCTGATGGTCGGCAACCGTTAAACTCTTTATTATCAATTATCTTATTGGCGATAATTGATTGGTTTAACACAAGATTACATCTGTTGAAAGACAAGAAATCTTGAAATGATCTTTATAAAAGGATTTTTATATGGCATTTAAACCATCAGCAAGACGAAGCGTAAAAGTGGAGAGTGCGGAGCTTGACCTCCGTCCCATCATGAACATGATGTGTATCCTCATTCCGCTTTTGCTGAGTTGTTCGGAGTTTGTAAAAAACTCTTACCTCGAGCTGAACCTGCCGCAATTGTCCGGTGGACAGTCTTCGGGCGGTGATAGCAAAGACAAACCGGACAAGGAAAAACCCCGTATCGGATTGAAACTGGTCATCACTGAAAAAGGAATGACGATAGCCGGTAATGCAGCCATCCTTGCAGGGGAAGGCGGCGGTACCGGTCCAACGCTCCCGAAACTTGGTTCCGGCAAATACGACTTCGAAGGCTTAGAGAAGAAACTCAAGCAAATTAAAAAGTCCATTGAAGGTAAAGGGTTTGAAGACGACCGGACGATTATTATTACGGCTGAAGACGCTATTCCTTACCAGACCATCGTTACGTCCATGGATTTTATTTATAAGTCCGTGGTCAAAGAATTGCGTGACCCGGCTACCGGTCAGATTGTCAAAGAGCCCTGGTTTACTAATGTTGGCGTCGGTAAAATCATTATTTAAATTAAAGGATTTGGGTTATGGCATTTAAACCCTCAAATGCTAAGAAAAACAAGCGATCCGAAGAAGGCGGATTAAACATGAATTCCATGATGGATATCCTTACCATCATGCTTCTGTTCCTCCTGATGAGTTTTTCCACATCCGGATCGTTGGCTACAAAGTCTGAAGGTTTGCAGCCTCCAAAAATCGTGATGAAGCAAAAGCCGAAGAAGCAGGTGGTTATCGGAATTTCCCGGTATCATATCTTCTTCAATAAGGATGCGATTGTGGAAGTTGACAAAGTACTGGCGCAAAAAAATACGTTTTTAATTTCCGAATTAGCCGTTAAACTGGAAGAAGAAGCCAATAAGGCCCTTGAACTGGAAGACCGTTTTGGCATCGAATTCAAAAAAGAACTGATCATCTATGGCGACAGCGACATGCCTTTCAACGTGCTTTTGAAAGTGGTGTTTACTTGCGGACGCAATCAGTTCTCGAATCTGCGTTTACTGGGTAATCTGGCGAGTGTCAATGAAGTTATATAAATATAAAATAAACCGGCAACGTTGCGCTAAGTATACCAAAACCATTAAATCGCAAGGAGGTCTGCGATGAAACTCAATCAAAAAACAGAAACTGCGGGAAAGGTTAACGCCTCAGCAGCGCCTCCGGGTGGAAGGGTTTCAGCCGGAACCCGTGAAATCCGTATCGTTGCTTTTCCCAGGGAATTTCAGAAAGATTATTGGAAAACGCTCGATAAGCGGATGCTTGGAATATTTTTCATCAACCTTGTGGTCGTTTACGGATTCCTGTTTTATCAGGCGCTACAGCCTAAGCCGCCTGCGAGTTCGATGATGAACACGCGTTTACTGAAAAAAGTGGCGCAGATCATGAAGGTCGATCCAAAGCTGCTGGAAGACATTGAAAAGAAGACCGAAGAGAAAACGGATGAGGCCAGCACAGCGTCTACCGTAACGGCCAAAGCCAGCGTACAGGCACGAGCCGGAGCGGCCGGCCGGGCGGGTAAAGCCGCGGCCGCGAAAGCCGCAGCGGCCGGGCGGGCTGCTGCAGCTGCAAAAGCCGCCGCAGGACGCGGTGTGCTCGCGGTAGCCGGAGCGGTAGGCGGATCCGGAGGCGGTAAATATGCAGCCGTGGATTTCAGCGGTTCCAGCACCGGTCTGGACGGCGTGTTGGGCCAGCTCGGAAGCATCGGTGAAGCTGGCGGGGCCGGAGAAAAATCCGTGCTGGGCGCCGGCGGAACGGTTGGCGGCGGCGGCGGCGGTATCGACGAATTAACGGCCGAACTCGGCGGCAGCGGTGGCGTTTCCGTAATTAGCGGTCAGGCCGGCGGCGGTCTTATCGGTGTCGGACGCGCCAGCGTTACCGGTGCCGGGGGCGGCGGTGCCTCCGCGGCGGATATCCAGAGCGTGATTGACCAAAATGCGGCGGCCGTGAATGCCTGCTATACCAAGGAACTGAAGAAAAGTCCTGATCTGAAAGGCAAACTCAGCGTTCAGATTAAAATCAACCAGGCCGGGCGTGTGGCTGGTGTTACAGTGACATCCAATACCGTCGGTAACGAAGTCAGCCAGTGCGTACAAAACAAAATCCGCGGCTGGAAGTTCCCGCGCGGCAAAAAAGGCATGATCACTGTCAACCAGACGTTTGTGTTCACCAAGTAAGCCCTATTTACATTCCTTTCCTCAAAGCCGTTCTGATGATTATCAGAGCGGCTTTTTTTTTGCAGAGATACGTTATTCATAACAAAATATTTTGTCTTGAAAATGACCGGTGCTTCTTGTATTATTGCAGTCTAATAAATCACCTAACGAGATGGAGCTTATGAAATTAAACACAACGCTTCGTTCGCATACTTGCGGAGAATTGAATCAGAACGATATCGGCAAAGAAGTTCTTTTAACCGGATGGGTACACCGCCGGCGGGATCTTGGGACCCTGATATTTGTTGATCTCAGGGATCGTTACGGCATCACCCAGGTTTTGTTTAATCCTGATCTCGGTGCCGCGTTGCATGAGAACGCCAAAGAAATACGCCATGAATATGTTATTCGCGTAAAAGGCACGGTGCAGTCACGCGGCGAGCAGAATATCAACCGGGCTATGCCCACCGGTCACATCGAAGTGGCCGCCCATTCGCTGGAAATCCTGAGCCGGGCCAAAACGACGCCGTTTGAACTGAATGTGGATACCCTTAAAATCGAAGAAGATCTCCGGCTGGAATACCGCTATCTCGATTTGCGGCGCAAATTCATGCAGGATGCACTCATCTTCAGACACCGCCTGGCGCAATTAGTCCGCAATTATTTTTCCGGCCGCCAGTTTGTAGAAGTGGAAACGCCCGTGCTAATGAAAAGTACGCCCGAAGGCGCCCGCGATTACCTGGTTCCCAGCCGCATTCATCCCGGAAAATTTTACGCGCTGCCGCAATCGCCGCAGATTTATAAGCAACTGCTGATGGTATCCGGTTTTGACCGGTATTTTCAGATTGTTAAATGTTTCCGAGACGAGGACCTCCGGGCCGATCGTCAACCGGAATTTACTCAGGTGGACGTGGAAATGTCCTTTGTGGAACAGGAAGACGTGCTTCAGGTCACCGAACAGCTTATGGCGGAAATTTTCCGGGAACTCAAGAACATTGACATCCGGTTGCCGCTGCGCCGGATGCCGTACTCAGAAGCCATGGAAAAATACGGGAGCGATAAGCCGGACCTGCGGTTTGGTATGGAAATTTGTAATATGAGTGATCTGTTTGCCAATTCAGGATTCCGGGCGTTTGACGAAACTTTGAACCTGCCGGACGGCATGATTGCCGGTATCCGCATAGAGAAACAGGCGGCGGCGTTTTCGCGCAAAAAAATCGACGCGCTGACCGAATGGATTAAAACCGCAGGCGCCAAAGGTTTAGCGGTTATTAAATTCGACGGCGCGCTAACCTCCCCGCTGACTAAATTCATACCGGCAGAAACCCTTTCCCGCGTCGCAGAACGGGCCGGCGCCGGAGACGGCGATGTTATACTGATTGTCGCCGACCGTCGTCATATTACTTTATCCACTCTCGGGCAACTGCGGCTAAAGCTGGCTGAAGATTTCGGTCTTATCGACGATCGGCGGTTTGAATTGCTCTGGGTGACGGATTTTCCCCTTTTCGAATGGGACGATGAGGAAAAGCGCTACGTGGCCATGCATCATCCGTTTACTTCCCCGGCGGACAACGATCTGGAACTTATGGACAGCGATCCGGCGCGTGTCCGGGCCAAAGCGTATGATTTGGTCATGAACGGCACCGAAATCGGCGGCGGCAGTATCCGCATTCACCGCAAGGACGTACAGAATAAAATGTTTGACGCCATGAAAATATCGCAGGAGGACCGCGAACTTAAATTTGGCTTTCTGCTCCGGGCATTTGAATACGGCGTGCCGCCGCACGGTGGTATCGCGCTCGGCTTCGACCGGATTGTAGCCCTGCTGACCGGACGTAAATCCATCCGCGACGTCATAGCCTTCCCGAAAACCAACCGGGCCGTTTCGCTCATGGACAACGCGCCGTCCATAGTGGATGAAAAACAGCTTAAGGAACTGCATATACGCGTCACCGAATCCTAACCGACCAATCGCACGAGGCTATATGAATCAAGACGAAAACACCAACGCTTCAGCGCCGGAAGAAACCGAATTTACCGATTACGCCAGGCTCCGACGCCAGCGAAACTGGAAGATATTCGGGTGGACTGTCATCGGGCTGATGGCCGCGGTTATTATTCTCAATTATGTCGTTATGGTGGAACCGATCATCAATCAGGTTGCCATTGCGGTGTTATTTCTGAGTTATGTGGTTTACGTTATATTCCGGAAACGTTAAGCGGTGAAGAAAACAGTATTGGATGCCGACATCATAGTATCCTTATTAAAGCTGGTTCCGCATCCCGAAGGCGGAGTTTTTCGTGAGACCTACCGCGCCGCGTCCGCAATTACCGGAACAAACGGCCGTTCGGTTTGCACCGCGATATATTATATGTTGCGGGAAGGCGAGCAATCGGAATGGCATCGCGTGGCGCAGGATGAAATCTATCATTTCTATGCCGGTCATGCCTTGGAATTGTTGTTGATTTCACCCGAAGGCGAATTCAAAAGACGGGTTTTAGGAAGTAACCTGCAAGCCGGTGAGGAACCTCAAATCGTAATTCCGGCTTACTACTGGCAATGCAGCCGAAGCACCGGCGCTTTCACATTGATGGGCTGTACCGTCGCTCCTGGTTTTTTATATGAGGATTTTGAGTTGTCATCTTCAGAGGCTATCAAGCGGCGCTATCCTCATTTATCACATTTATTTTGAAACTTTTCCTGCATTGTTCGTATACCTATATCCAATAACTTTTAATCTAAGCAGGGTATTTATGAGTTTCTATTCGGTTTTTATTAACAGCCAGTATCAGCTTCGAAGCGGGTGGAGAATTCTGATTTACATCAAACTGTATATTCTGCTCACGGCTCCCATGATCGCCTTTTCTCAAATCGTTTTACATGTTTTGGATGTACGCGGAAGAATCCTGGAGGCGATAACTATAGGATTATCGGCATTCGGAGGCTGGCTGGCGGCGCTCATACTTCTAAAATATCTTGATAAACGGCCGATGCAATCACTCGGACTCGGCATGCATCCGACGGCCTGGCGGGAGTTGATTTGGGGACTGCTCATCGGTTTTGGTTTACTATCCATGACCGTCGGCCTCCCGTGGGTATTAGGATGGATTGAAATTAAAATGAATCCCGAACTTTCAGCGGAATATTTAATGTACGGATTTTTTCTGAATGTGCTGGTATTTATCATGGTAGCTTTTAATGAGGAAATTCTGTTTCGTGGATATATATTTCAGGCGTTTGCAGAGGGCACCAACCGCTGGATTGCTCTGATCGTGCTTTCGTCCTTATTCGGCCTGGCTCATGCCGGCAATCCAAACGCCAGTCTGTTTCCAATAATTAATATTATTCTGGCGGGCGTTCTGCTGTCGCTGGCCTATCTGCAGACCCGTTCCCTGTGGATGCCTGTGGGTATTCACCTCACATGGAATTTTTCCGAGGGCTATCTCTACGGTTTGCCTGTCAGCGGAACGTCTGTTTACAAGCCCTTGACGGAAAGTCGGATGCTGGATATGGACTGGATAACCGGCGGTTCGTTCGGACCCGAGGGAGGCGCCGCCTGTACCATTATGTGTATATTTGCCTGCGCCATAGTATGGTATTTTTTCAAACCCTCACAGGCCATGCAAACGATTATTACCGAAGCTCAGCATATCCAGCCTTTTGCGCCGGCGGTTACAGCGATACCAAAAAGCGCTGAGGCATCCGTTCCACCGATACCTCCTTCAAAATAAGATAAAAAAAAAACCGCCATGACGGCGGTTTTTTTTATAAAAGAAACTGTACTTGCGGTTACTCGCCGCTGTCATCGGACGTGGTTTCTTCGACAGGCTTCTTGTCTTTGGGCGCCAGAACGTCAATATAGCCAGATATCGAATTTTTGTAAACCTTCCGCATTTCGGTAATCGGTTTGAAGTTGACACTGCGGCGCTGGATCTCCTGTTCGGAATAAAGAACATCCTCGACTTCTTTTCGTTTCATGATTTCCCGTTCCGTGCTGGTGAGTTCTACCTCATCCGAGGAAGCGGCAATCAATGCCCTTGGCGTTATCGGGAAGCTGAGTCCGGCAAACACGCGGTATTTGGGATAATCGTAACCGCCCAAAGTCAGGTCCTGCACCTGTAAGTCGATACTGGAGAATGTCGGTTCGGTGCTCTTCATGATCTGGTATTCACCGCCGGCGTGAATACCCATCCACGGAAAGAGGTTGTATTTAATGCCCATAGCGAAATACGCATAATTCTGGCGGCTGTAGGCAACGGCTGGTGGTTTGGACAGGAAATGATTTCCGTAGATGTCGGCGATAATATACAAATAACGATCCGCAATAACAAACGGATAGGATGCGCCTATCGCGAATTTCAGACTGGCCGTATTCGAGCCTGCAATGGCCGTGTCCGCCAATTGGTTGCCGTTGACGGTAGTTAATGCCCGGACGGTATCTTCGTTATTAAACCCAAGATAGGAGCCTTTGTCCAAATAATTCCAATACTGCAGATTGAAGTGGACCGCCAAGCCGTTTTCAATAAGCGACGGGCTCTGGAAATAGGATGTCAGCAGTGTCAGCCCGACTTCCTTGGTGCCGGCGGAATAATCCTGAAACGGAGCATTGGCAATACTGCCGCTTTCAATTTTTCCGGTAAACATCATGCCGACATTAAAACGTCCTTTGGCGAAGGAGAAAGGGATATAGCGTAGACTGATATAAAATTCTTCGGGAATATCGGCATTTTTTAAGAAGGAAGAAACTTCGCTTTCAGGGATACTTGGTGCCCGGTTGGCAATCTGGTAAAAATTACCGTTGATAATCATGTCAAAATCATGGCTGAAACCGACATTGAAGCCGAGAACGGCGTTCATGTCTTTAATCTTTTCACTGACGGTCGATGTACCCGTCGAGCGATCAGCGGTTCCGCTATAATAACGGGTATTTTGCAGAAAATAAAAACTTCCGGCTCCTACCGATTTAGCCGCATAGGTGTAAAAGGTACCCCAACGGTCACCGATGACAGCGGAACTGGACAACTGCGCGTGCAGCGGGCCGCCGGCAAACAATATCCATGCAAACAAAAACGAATTAGCAATGATTTTTTGTAACATATTCCATGCCCCTTACAAATACTTTTATAGCCTATAAATAAAGATAAAATAACCTATATCGAAAAGCAAGATAAATTTGTTAACCCAATCTGCTGTAAGCGTGCCGTCTTAATGCGTCAGTAACCCTTTCGAATAAAAATCAATTTACATACTTGCATTAGAGCTAATAAATTGTAATATTCCGTCCGATTTTGGTTAATTTTTTTCCTAATTTGGAGTGAAAAAAGGATTTATAATATGAAAAAACTCATCATTTTATCTTTAATGATAATAACGAATTCCGTTTTATGGAGTCAACGATATATTCCTTTATATCATACCGGCAACGATTTTTTGCTGACATCTCCGGGCGCCATGGGTACCGGTTTATATGGCTATGATAACCCGGCAATGCTGAATTACCTTCATCAGCCGGATGTACTGTTTGCGTGGTCCGACCAGCAGGGGCGCTGGAATGACTTTAACAAATGGGGATTATTTGGCGCATTACCGCATCTGGGATTCGGCATGATAAGGGAATCGCAGCCGGGAACCCATTTGGATGTTACCGATTACCGTATCGCTGCCGGCTTCGGCAGTCAGGCGTTCAGTCTTGGAGCCGGGTACGGATGGTCGGGCGGTAACACCGACCATTACAACCGATCCGGCGTCTGGACGCTGGGTTTCATGCTTCGGCCGATGCGTTATGTATCGGTAGGCGCCATACAGAATCTGGCAACCGCCGGCGGTCACAGGCAAACCGTGGCGGATGTGGCCGTGCGGCCGCTGGGCCATGAGATGATTACGCTGTTCATGGACTGGGCGTATCAGAATAAAAAAGCGTTCGATCGCTACACGTACAGTTTTGGCGCGGCTCTGGAATTCCTGCCCGGCATACGTTTTACCGGCCGGTATTTTGAGAACAAAACCATCAGCGCGGGCGTGCAGTTCAGTCTCGGCAGGGCGGGACTGAGCAGTCAGGGATATTTTGATAAAAAACAGAATCATCAATATAACACATATGCTGTCCGGCTGGGCGCCTACGACCGCAATATTTTCCGTTCATATATTTTCAAAAAAAATCAATATGTGAAGTACACACTGAATACGGAAATAAAATATCAAAGATATCTTTTGTTTGACAAGTCCCTGACGCTTATCCGTTTTTTTGAACAGATGGATTACGCGCTGAAGGATCCTAACGTCAGCGGTGTGGCGCTGAATTTGTCAGGAATCGACATCAGCCGTGAGGCCGCCTGGGAATTCCGCGAGAAACTCAGCGCGTTTCGAGCCGCGGGCAAACATGTGATTATATACTTTGACAACGCGGGCCTGACCGTATATCATCTGGCATCCGTGGCCGATCGGGTCGTGATGGATCCGATGGGTATGATGCTGACCGAGGGATTTATCATGGGACGGACCTTTATGCGGGGAACGCTTGAAAAACTGGGCATCGGCTATGATGAATGGCGCTTCTTCAAATATAAATCGGCCATGGAAGCGCTTTCCCGCGACAGTATGTCCGCCGGCGATCGGGAACAGCGGCAGGCGATAATCGACGATATGTATCAACTGGTCAGGGCCGACATCTGCCGGAGCCGGAATCTTTCGGAGGAACGCTTTGACGAACTCATTAACAACGTGACCGTTTTTCTGCCGCAGGATGCGCTCGACAGCAAACTGGTGGATGCCATCGGTCGCTGGGAAGATGTCGAGAAACTTGCGGAAAAACTCGAGAATAAAAAGCAATCGTTTATAAAGCCCTCGCGGATTTCCGAGTCTCAGTTGCCAAAGGATGATTGCTGGGGCGAGGATCCCGGCGTGGCTGTCGTGTACGCCTTGGGCGCCTGCGCGATGGACGAGGGCATTAACGCCAGGGTGTTGACGCGCATCGTTGAAAAAATCGCCAAAGACCGCCGCATCAAAGCTGTTGTGATCCGCGTGGATTCGCCCGGCGGCGACGCGCTGGCCTCGGATTTGGTAGCGGAAGCCATGAAAACCTGCCGCAAAGTCAAACCGGTCATTATTTCACAGGGTTCCGTGGCCGCTTCCGGCGGTTATTGGCTGTCCATATACGCCGATACCATCGTCGCCGCGCCGAATACAATCACCGGTTCTATCGGCGTGATTGGCGGGTGGCTGTACAATAAAGGACTGAAGGAAAAGCTTGGTATGACCACCGATTACGTCAAGAAGGGCGATCACGCCGATCTCGGTTTCGGTATGACCTTGCCGCTGGTCGGACTCGGCCTGCCGGACCGGAATTTATCCGATCAGGAACGGCTGGTGGTGGAATCCAAAATGAAAGCGCTGTACGCGGCTTTTATCCGGAAGGTAGCGGACGGGCGCAAACGGCCCGTCCATGAAATCGAATCGATCGCGCAGGGCCGCGTCTGGTCGGGAACGGACGGGAAAACCAACGGCCTGGTGGATGTGCTCGGCGGCTTGGATAAAGCTATTGCCATCGCCAAAGAACGCGCCGGCATTCCTAAAGATCAGCGCGTTACGCTTTATGAATTTCCAAAACCGGAATGGATGAACCCGAATATGTTTTCATTAAAATTATTCGGTATGCAATCCCTTACCGCCGGCACACCGTTAGAAGAATTGAAATTCCGCATGCAGAATAACGGCCGTCCGATGCCGATGCTGCCGATGGATTTTAATGATGGCGATCAAACCAAATGAACGAATAGGCGCGTCCGCATGAACAAAGATAAATCCGCTCTGATTACCGATTTTCTGAAACAGCAAGTCGAACTTTACGGCAACGAGGTTCGGTTTTCGCGCCGATCCGGAAATCGAGCGGATAAATCCGTTTCGGATGGTAAAAAGACGGCGCCGGATTCGGTTGTTCCGGCCGTCAAACGGGAGCCTTCCGGGAGCCGGCTTGAAATGGCGCTTCCGGGGCTTGACGCGCTGCAGCAAACGGTATCGGTCTGCCGGCGCTGCGCCCTGTGCGAAACCCGTACGCAGACGGTATTCGGTGACGGCCATCCGCAGGCACGCCTGATGTTTATCGGCGAGGCTCCGGGCGCCGATGAAGACGCTCAGGGGCTTCCTTTTGTGGGCCGCGCGGGACAACTGCTTACTAAAATGCTGGAAGAGCCGCGTTCGCTGGGCATTCCCCGCGCCGAAGTATACATAGCCAATATTCTCAAATGCCGTCCTCCGGGCAACCGTAAACCGCTCGCGGGAGAAATCGAACAATGCGAGCCGTACCTGATCACGCAGATTGAAATCATACGTCCTAAAATCATCTGTGCGCTGGGGCTGACAGCCGCAAACACCCTTCTGCGGAATACGCTTTCCATGACGGCGCTCCGGGAAAAAATCTATGATTATCACGGCGTCCCGCTGGTGGTTACGTATCATCCCGCGGCGCTGCTCCGGAATCCGCACTGGAAAAAACCGGCCTGGGACGACATGATCCGGCTTCGGGAACTTATGCAGAAAATGACCTGATGCTGCGTATGGCCGGATTTTCAAAAAAAACGAGTTATCCAACCATCCTGAAGCAGATTCGGACCGGGCCGCTTTCGGAGGTTTATTTTTTTTACGGCGAAGAAATATTTCTCGGCGAGCGGCTTAAAGACGCCGTTATCATGAAAGCGCTTGGCACCCTCAAAGATGATTTCAACCTACAGGTATTCTACGGTAAAGACGCCGCCATGGGCGATGTTATCAACGCCGCGTCCGGTTTTCCGGTGATGAGCGACCGGAAAGTCGTGGTCGTCAAGGACCTCGATGCTTTCAGCAAGGCCGATAAAGACGCGCTGCTGCACTATACCGCCCGTCCGTCGGATACGACCTGCCTTATTCTAATGGCGGTCAAAGCCGATTTTCGCCTTTCCTTTTACAAGACGCTGGCTGAACACGCGGTGGCTGTTGAAGTGCAAAAGCCGGATGAGAACGAATGGCAGGACTGGATTGAGCACTTTATCACGGAAAAAGAAAAACGCATCGATCCGCACGCGGCCTTTTTGTTGGCGTCGCGTCTGGAAATATCGCTGCAGGACCTATACGGCGAGATCGAAAAAATTGTGACCTACATCGGCGACCGGCCGGTTATTACCGACGCGGACGTGGAAGCGGTCATCGGGCTGTCGCGGCAGTACAACGCCTTTCAGTTGGCTGATGCCGTCGGCGAAAAAGACCTGGTCAAGGCCTTGGCTATTTTCCGCCGGATGCTCGCAAACGGTGAAGAACCCGTCGGTATTATTATCATGCTCTTTCGGCATTTTAACATCCTGTGGGTGATTCGGGATATGTCGCAGGCCGGCGATGCTCCCGCCGATATCGAACGTACGCTGAAGGAACAGTGGAATATATGGCCGCAGTTGTACCGGCAGAATTATCTGCCTCAAGCCCGCCAGTTTACGCTGACGCACATCCATCAGGCCATGAACCACCTGCTCCGCGCCGACACCGAACTGAAATCCGGCGGCATCGAACCGTCTGTGGTCATGGAGCGACTGCTTTTTCAACTGATTCATAACAAACCCGAATGAGCGATAAAACAGAAAAGAAAACCCTCCCGCCGGAGAGCGGCGATATTAAGGAACTGATCCGGACGCCGTATCTGGTACGGAATGCCATGCGTGAGTATCAGACACTAAGCGACGAAGAAGTCATTGACCGTTTTCAGAAAGGCGACCTCGCCGCGTTCGACGTGCTGGTGGGCCGCTACAAGGAACCGCTTATCCGCTTTATCCTGCAGATGGTGGGGGAGCGTTCCGATGCCGAAGACATCGTGCAGGATACCTTTGTCAAAGTATTCAGCCAGAAACAGTCCTACCGGAAGATTGCGCGGTTTTCCACCTGGCTCTATACGGTCGCGGGTAATTACGCGCGCAGCGAACTGCGGAAACGCCGGAAATACCGTCCCCACGCGATGTCCAGCCTGAGCCCGGACGGCCGGGAAATTGAGATCGCGGCGGAACATCCCAATTCCGACGAACTGACCGACACCGCGGTTACCAAGTCGCTGATCCGTAAGGCCGTCAAAACCCTTCCGGCGCGGTATCAGGAAATACTGAAACTCCGTGAAATCGACCATTTTTCCTATGAGGATATCGCCCGCAAGACCCGTTTACCCGTAGGCACCGTCAAATCGCGCGTCAACCGCGGCCGCATCCTGCTGTATCAGAAACTCAATTTCCTCAGGGACAAAGGCCGTTAAGAAAAATAAGGTTCTGAATGGTAAAATATGTATTGATTCTATATCTGGTCATCCCTGGCGGTCTGCTTCACCCGGCCAAAGCTCAGGATTACCTGGTCGGCGAAACGGCGTCGTATAAACTGACGTATTTATCCATTCCGGCAGTGAACATCACGCTATCGGTTCCGGAAAAAATCGCTTTCTACGGCAAGCCGGCGTATCATGTCGCCGCCACGGCGAAAACCAATACGGTTTTTTCCGCTTTTTATAAAGTGGATAACCGTTATGATATTTACATTGATTCCGCATCAGGCCTGCCGATAGTGATGTATAAAAAAGTCCGTCAGAAGACGCTCGAGCATGAAATGACCATCCGGTATGACCACAACCACCGTAAGATCCGCCTCGAAGGCGGCAAATACGCCGTGCCCCTGGATACGACCCTGATAGAACAGGCGCATAATTTCTTTTCTATGATTTATTTTCTTCGTCGCCAGCCGCTGATGATGCTGCAGACTTTTAAGCTCAATCTGGACGTGGAAACCGAGCAATGGATTGTGGATATGCGCGTAACCGGCACGGAAACTGTTGAAGCAGCGGAGCAGACATGGGAAACCCGACGCGTGGATTTTACGTTTACGCCGCTTCAGGAAGAAAAAAAACGCCGCAAGACGGATATTCTGACACGGCGCCTGGTTACCTCTAAAACCAAACTGTCGTTCTGGATCGCAATGCAACCACCTTATCCGTTTGTCAAAGTGGTTTTTGAAATGTCGCCGTTTAACACTTATACGATTCTGTCGGATATTTCCAGATAAAAAAATTATACGGCTCAGTTCGCCTCATTCGATAGAATTTTACACTCCGATGTCATTTCGGATTATGATGCAGGATATAGAAATTTCAAAGAAATATTCGCTTTTTACGAAATCAGTCCGCGGCTTAATATAGCTGTGACCCGAACACTTTCTGAACGGAAACGGATAGGGTAAAATATCGGAGCATTGATCGTTGTTTCGCCGCCTGTCGATTCGATGGATACGGAATATCTGTTTAACGCGCCCGGGATTCGTATGCGTTTTGTGCCGCCTTCGGTGAATCCGTTCAGTGCCAGCCAACGGTCAGCGCAGGTCCGGTAACCGATACGCATTTTCCGTAACGCAACTAACAGAAAAGACTATTCTTTTATCTAAGCGGCCGGTTATTAAGAAGTCGTCCGAGGTGGCCGAACCGCTTACGGACAGGCGGTTTCGGGCGGCGCGTACGTGTACCGATTGGAAACCAATACCGGCGTAAACGCGATGAAGATGCCGCTAATGAAGCGCCGAAATGATTATTTAAAATCTTTAATTCTTTTGAATTAACGGTTTTTTTTTTTTGATATTTTAATAAAATGTGCTCTGAATCACAGTACCGGTATGAAAAATGGATTACATTTCAGCAAAATATATAAACAGTATAACTAAAGGTGATTGATTATGCGACCCTTCAGTACAGAACAAATTTATTATTGTTTAAAAGGGACCAAAGACTTTAAACATACAAAACGATGTATTCGATTTTTAGTATGGATGTTGATTTTCTTCTTTGGTGAAATATTTGGATTAATGGCCCAGCACGGCCCGGGCGGTGTCGGCAACCCGGCGAGTAATAAAGTATGGTTAAGTGAAGCAGTTTATTCCAGCGTGTCTGAATTTTCCTGGTTGGATCGGAGCGGGAACGGCAATTTCTTTTCGCAGTATTATCCGCCGTCTATGCCGACGGTTGTTCCCGGGGCTATAAACGGTCACCCGGCGGTCCGGTTTAACGGAAGCGACCAATATCTTTCGAATTCGATTCCTTCGAATATAAACGGTTCCACGTTTGCGATGTTCATGGTTTTAAAACCTGAAGCCGGCTCCGGCATAAGGACGCCCTTTTTTAATGCCGATCAGTCCATGAATGGCGGTTATTTTGTTAGTATCAATGCGTCAAACAATTGGGAACTCGGGGTTGGAAACGGGAACATTTATAATATTTTTGGAGGAGGCCTAGCCAATCCGCAGGCGACCATATTGGCATGTGACCCGTTATCATTTTATATAAATGGAACAGCCGGAACCGGCACTCCGGGATCTTTTATTATGAACGCAAACGCCCCGCTCTACATCGGCAAAGGATTAACCGGGAATTATTTCAACGGTGACATTGCGGAGGTTATCGTATTTAATAATTCTTTGAATGCCGCTCAGAGAATCATTGTTGAAAATTACCTCTCGGCAAAATACGCGGTACCGGTGGCAAACAAATTTTATGACGACGTTTATACGCACGAAGTCGCCGGTATCGGTCAGATAAATGTGAATAATAATCATATCGCATCGCGTTCAGGAATATTGCAGATCCGAAGCGATAATCTGGTGAACAATCAATGGCTGTTTTTCGGACATAACGGCGTGACACAGACATCGGTAAATACGACCAATGTGCCTGTTGGTATTGTCAAGCGTCTTAATCAGGCCTGGCATACCGACTTGAACGTCGGATCGAATCTGCTGTGCAGTCTTAAAGTTTACGCAAGCGATATGCCCATTGCGGCCTGGCAGGACTTACGTCTGATTGTGGATCATGATAGTGATTTTACTATGGGCGCCAGTACATTTGAACCGATTGGTTTTGCTGAATATGAACTGGATTTCGGAATGATTACACTGGGTGACGGACAATACATAACTATAGGGACAACAAATCCAAATAATTTCATCCTGGACTCACTGGTTGTGTGGAATACCGCCGGAGCCGGACCGGGTTCCTTCCCCTTCGCCTTAAATTATGCATCTGACAAGCCCGGCGCTGATACCGTTCGATTTGTTCTGTCGTCGGGATCCGTTATTTATGTAAATAATGATAATACCCCGACCATTTGGGGTGATTCCACCTACATTGATGCCGATTACGGTCATGACGGTATTCCGGATGTTATGATCTATCCTTCAACGCCGAATATGAACGGCATTAATGTATATTCCAATTACAATACGATTTCCGGCCTTGTAATCAGCGGATTCGGACCATCCGATTACGGAAACGGTATATTTTTTGGTATCGGGGTGCACCATAATAAAGTTATTGGCTGTTACCTTGGCACGACCATTGACGGTTTAGCCGTTCCGGTTGATGGCTCCAATGGTTACGGAGTTTGTATTTCGTCCGAAAGCCATCACAATTCAATCGGAGATACAACCCCTGCCGGCCGAAATATCATCAGCGGTAATGTAAATAGCGGTATATATTGTTATTATGATTCGGCGAATACAATCATCAATAATTATATCGGTCTTAATGCCGCGGGTGACGCACTGGGTAATAACGAATATGGTATTTATCTGGTAGGCAGTCTGAGAAATCAAATCGGTAACGGCACAATAGCCGGAAGAAATGTTATTGGCATTAATAATATAGGAATTTTTCTATCCAGCGCTTCATATAATAAAATATCCGGAAATTTAATCGGCTTAAATGTTTCCAGTCAACCGCGCGGAAATATGAACAGCGGTATTCGCCTGATGAATGCTTATTACAATACCATCGGCGGGGACCAGCCCGGTCATGGCAATGTCATCTCCGGTACGATCGAGAACAGCGGACTGGAATTACGGGAAGTTTCCGCTTACAATACTATTTTAGGAAATTTTATCGGTACCGATATTACCGGCAATGCGCCGATGGGCAATAACTACTGCGGCATCAATATCTACATGGGCGCCCGGAGAAATACCATCGGCAACGGAACATTCGCCGGCAGGAATATCATCGCGGCGAACGGCTCCAACGGCATTAACATTGAAGGCGACGGCGATTATTCGGTAGACAGCAACGTGATTGATTTTAATTACATCGGCGTCGGGGCGAACGGCGCGACTGCGATGCCTAACTACACAGGTATCAGCGTATATTCAAACGGCCAGACACAAACTGTATCGGATCAACTAATCCGCCGGAATATCATCGCGAAAAACAACGGATACGGTATCAACCTGATAGGCTCGAATACATTTAATCATCTCATTCAGGAGAATTCAATTTATCAGAACGCAATGGGCGGCATCATCCTGCAGAATGGCGCTCAAGATGATCTGCAACCGCCGACAATAGACAGTCTGGCGGGAACCACGGTCTATGGAACCGCCGTACCCGACGCCTCGGTTCAGGTTTACATTGATTATGATAATCAGGGACAGTTTTTCAAAGGGGAAGTTACCGCCGGCGCGATGGGTCAGTGGCAATATACGTTTAATCCAATGCCCAAGAATGTGAATATAACGGCTCTGCAGACAGTTGGTTCCAATACCTCGGCGTTTTCCGCGCCCTTTGCCGGACTTTTCGATTATTTGACGGTTACCTCAACCGCTGATGATACCTCCGCCGGAACGCTTCGCAAAGCGATCCTGTATGCGAATGCTCATGTTGGCGCCGATACAATCCGCTTTAATTTGCCACCGCGCTCCGAAATCAGAATCTATTCTGAACTACCCGACCTGACCGACAGCGGAACAGTTATTGACGGCGACATGAATAGCGACCACATTCCGGATGTAATAGTTACTGGAGCTTATTCGGCCCAAGATATCCGGGGTTTCGGAATTTTATCCGCCAATAATGTTCTCAAAGGACTGGTCATCAACGGTTTTCGTGCGACAGGAGCCGTGGCAATCGCAGGTTCCTTTGCGTATAACAATAAAATCATCGGCAATTATATCGGAACCGACAGCACAGGAACCATAACCATTCCGAATGAGTCCGGAATTTCAATTTACACTGGTGCGCACGATAATTACATCGGTTTGCCAAATCCCGGAGAGGGAAACGTCATTTCGGGCAATTCCTTAAACGGGCTGTATATTTTTAACAACAGCCGGAATATTCACATTATGAATAATCATATCGGGCTGGATTATTTGGGTGAAATGCCTGTGGGTAACGCTAACATAGGAATTTATGTTTCCCAGTCCGACAGCATATGGATCGGCGCGCCGGGTCCTTACGGGCGCAATATCATTTCCGCGAATGCCGGCGCGGGAATTATGTTATCTCAGAGCAATGGAAGCCGCATGGTCAATAATTACATCGGAACCGGCATCAACGGATATGAGACGGATTTGGGTAACGGCGGTCAGGGCGTCGCGCTACTGAATTGTTCGCAAACCCTTATCGGTTCAGGCGAAGCGGGAAGCGGTAACGTGATTTCTGGTAATCAGGAAAGCGGGCTGGCATTAGGATTTTCCGGCAATAACTATATTTTAGGCAATCGGATCGGAACGGATGTTTCCGGAATGATACCGGTTCCTAACACCGGAGACGGTATCAGTATCGGTGATGGCTGCGATAGTAATCGTATCGGGATGAACACCCCAGACGGGCGGAATATTATTTCCGGAAATAACGGCACGGGAATATATATGCGGGCTGTTTCGGCATCCTCGTATGTAAATCCGGTCATCGGAAATTATATCGGAGTCGGCGCGGATGGAACCGTACCATTGGGTAACGGAAGCATCGGTATAGCCGTATCCTGTTCGTTGGTGACTCTGACCGCTGATACCATCGCCTACAATGTTATTGCCTACAATAATTCCGAAGGCATTGGCTTTTACGATGAGGCCGCCGGTAATGTCGTTTACCGTAATTCCATACACAGCCATCTGCACGGCGGTATCGCCGGTGCGCAAAACGGTGTTCAGCCGCCGGTCATTGACTCCGTGCGAGCCACAACCGTATACGGCCACGGCGCCAGTAACGCGCATATCCAGGTATTCGCCGATGATAATGACGAGGGACGAATTTTCCTTGGCGAAACTTCCACGGACAATTTTGGTATATGGTCTCTGGGAGGAGTCACGTTCCCGTACAACAAATACCTTACGGCCTTGCAGACGGTCAGCCATAATACATCCGCCTTTTCCGTTCCTTTTGACGGTCTGATTGATTATCTAACGGTGACTAAGAATACGGATGATGGAACCACAGGTACGTTACGCGCGGCCATCCAGTTTGCTAATAATCATCCGGGAGCGGATACAATAAAGTTTGTTCCGTTGCAGGGCGCTATCATGATTTCCGTTCCGCTGCCGGCCATCGACCAGGATAGCTTGACCATTAACGGCGATATCGAGCATAATGGCGTTCCGGATATTGAAATCAGAGGCCAGAATCAAATCAGCGGGTTGGTTATCACTTCGGCCAATAATCATATTCACGGATTAATCATCAACGGTTTCGGAAATTCACCCGTTAACGGCGGCATAGTCATTACCGGTACCGGAGCCCGATCTAATTTGGTCACCGGATGTTATATAGGCGCCGATTCATCCGGTACAACAGCGTATGGTAATTACTGCGGCATCATCATCAGCGCAGGAGCATCAGAGAATAGGATCGGCACTGCGGGTGTGAACGGCCGTAATATTATTTCCGGAAACACTTTCGGCATCCGTATTGACGACAGTCTATCAATCAATAACCGCATCGTGGGTAATTATGTGGGTACTGACAAAGACGGCATGAATCCGGTTCCGAATATATATGGTATCGGTTTGTCATATACCCGACATGCCTGGGTCGGTGACGGAACGGTCAGCGGGCGGAATCTGGTCTCCGGCAATGAATGGGGACTTTATTTAAGCCATTCAAGACATATTAATATTTCCGGAAACATTTTCGGATTAAAATCTGACGGTATCTCACCGATGGATGGCGTTCAGAATGTTGGTATCGCTCTTTATTTGTGCGACTCGAACCGCATCGGGAATGGAACCCTCGAGGGCCGTAATATCTCGTCCGGTCACTCTGGAGCCGGTATATGGCTGGCGCACAGTAATTATAATAAAGTTACAGGAAATCTGATAGGCCTGGATGTAACCGGTATGAACGTGGTTAAGAACTGGAATGAAGGTATTGCGATAGCCGGCGGAGGCATGTACAATCAAATAGGCGATACGACTGAATTCGGGCGAAACGTGATTGCCGGAAGCTACAGCAATATCAGTATGCAACCCTTATCCTCGAAGAAAAGAATTCATCTTCCCTTGTTACAGGAAAATGTTCATGAGCTGACATACGAAATATTATATAATAAGGTCATCGGAAATTATATCGGAACCGATGTAACCGGTCAGAATATATTTCCGGCAATCATCAACGATCAGAATGGCATCGTACTGGATAATACCGATTACAATTCGACGAACAGTAAAAGTATCGGTAACCAGATCGGCGGTCCTACGTTGAGTTATGGCAATATCATCGCCGGCTGTTATGACGGTATCATCCTGATGAATACGGATTCCAATGTTGTTTCTAATAATTGGATCGGCACCAATCAGAGTCTTACCGCGGATCTGGGAAATGCCGGAAGCGGAACGGTGATCAAGGATGCCCATCCGGTTAAGACAGAAAACGTGGAATCCTCCGAGGGCGGATCAACATATAATTATATTTTCAATAATGTTTTTGCATACAATGACACAACAGGCATATTGGTAACCGACATCCATACCAAGAATAATTACTTCTCGGTGAATCGTTTTTATGATAACGGCGCGCCGGTAAAAATTAAACAGGGCGCGCAATGGTCTATAACCGCTCCGACAGTAGATTCCATGGATTACGATCATATACTTTATGGAACAGCAATACCCCATGCTCATGTTCATTTATATGCTGATAGTATCGCTCTTTCCAAAGGAAGGATGTATCTGGCCTCCACGACGGCAAACGGTACCGGTAGCTGGTCGGTGGATGTGCCGCATTATTCAGGTTGGTTTTACAGCGCTATTCAGGATACCGCCCAAAACAGTTCAGCATTTTCTGAACCCTATCAGCCGTTACAGAGCGGAACGCTGTCCGCGACAACCAATGATTTGAGTTTTGGCGCTATAATGGTAGGCGACAGTTCGGATGTAGCCGTCACCTTCAAAGCCAGCGGAGGGCCGGTTGCCATTAATCAGATTACGCAGGGCATTGGCGCGGCGCAGGATTTCAAAGTTGCGGGTGTCGTGCCCGGTGTACCGG